>Ga0265797_10000044_pt1 | contig 286328 bp, 291 predicted proteins | sample P2T30metagenome_FD_192433 | JGI IMG/M metagenome (GOLD analysis project Ga0265797, IMG submission 192433) | Plant litter microbial communities from East Loma Ridge, Irvine, California - P2 T30 | ecosystem: Environmental > Terrestrial > Plant litter > Unclassified | place: USA: California... | reverse complement strand
CTGTCGATCCGCACGCCTGGCTGACAACCACGCTCACCGCCATCGTCAAAGGCCACAAACAAAGCCAGATCCAAGACCTGCTCCCGTGGAACTACGCCGCCAACGTGTGATCGGCACACCGCTTACAGTACAGACATCAGAATGCTGAGTAGGCCGAGAGTCATGTATGTGTTGGAAAGTCTTATTTCACGCGAGACATCCGCACCTTGTTCTTCCGACCTGTCAACGTGACGCGTGGACATGAACGCAAGCACCCATGTCACGGCACTTACTGCGACGCCTGCCGCCCAACAATAGAGGCTCCACTTGATCTGGCTGGCCAGCCCTTTCTCGATCAAGGCTGCTGCCTGTGTGAGAAGAGCAATCGCGGCACCTCCGTTGATCGTCAGCGCCGCCTTGATGCCGCCCTGTGCGTATTCCTGAGATATTTCTCGATAGTCGGCCATGTAGATACTCCGCTGGCGCTACGAGCGCGAATTGCTCAAACGAAATGTCACTGTAGCAGGAAATGCCATTAGGCAGCGTTACACTTCTGACCGGCTCAATTGCCCTGTGTTTGCTGAGCGTAATGGCGGTTTGGGGTGCGTTACAGTCTCAGTCGCATTTGGGCAGCGGCTTGTGCGGCAGGCGGCCCTCCAAGGCGATCTCGGCCAAGCGTTCGTAGAAGTCGGCTTGGGCCAGTCGGATCGCGTTGGAGCCGGGGCGGTTGCGGATCAGGCGGGCACCCAGAAACAGGAAGCGGGCGGCGGCTTCGCGAATCCATGTGGGGGGCAGTGGGTCGGCGTCGGCGGTGCCTGTCGGGGCGTCCGGCTGTGTGGCGGTAGCGGCGGGCGGCGGGTCTTCGACCACGATGCTCATCCGCTCTTCGATGATCTGGCGAATGAACTCTGGGCGCGTCGGGGCTGGTTCGAGTTTGCTGCGTTCGGCATCGACCCAATCCAGTACAGGGGGATGCACGCGGACGCCGATCAATGTGCCTACCCCAGTAGCAGGGCGGCCCATCTTCTTTTTGTTATCATTTTGTGTTTGATCAGACATAGACTTTTTGATAACAGTGAGGTGCGGACCGGACAAGAGCTCTCAACCTCTGTCCGGTCCTAACCGAAACCCGATCCTTAGGAGATCGCGCATGGCTAAGCATTGCCATATCACCCCCGGCTTGCCGGTGGAAAGCCTACTCAACATCCATGACTGCCTTGCCCTCGCGCTGGACGCGACGGAGCGGAAGATGGGCTACAGCCAAGCGGAGCGTGAAGCCCGCAGCTATGTCCGTTCGGCCTTGCGCCAGACGGAGCGGCTGATGGAGGGGCGGGCATGATGAACCGTCGCGACTTGATGCGTGTCGTCCCTGCGGCCTTGATCCCAGTGGCGGTGCTGGCGACCTGCCAGCCGGTACAGGCGAGGGCAGTTGATCCGCACCCCGAATGGCTGCGCGAATGGCAGGCCGTTTGTGCCCGCTGGTCCGACCTGCTGGACAAGTACGGCGATGACACGCCGGAAAGCGAACAAGCGTGGGATCGCCGCATCGAGCTTAATCACCTGATCGGAACGATCCGAGCCACCACGACGGCGGGCGTGGCCGCTCAGATCGCATGGATGAAGTTCGATCTGGTCGATGAGCTTTGCGATCCGCTGCATTGCCAAGCCATGCAATCCGCCGTGGAATCCTTGGCGGGGATCGCAGCATGATCCGCCTTGCCATCTTGGCCCGCCGCTGCGGTCTGAACCTGAATTACGCCTTCGCGCCATGCCTTGCATGGCAGCGAAACGAGCGGATCCTCATTACCTCGAAATAAGAGGTTCATTCAGACACGTTCTTGACGGGCGGTTGATAACAGGTCTACATAGACATGAATCAGCCGTCCATCTGGAGTCCCCATGCAAAACGCAGACCGTACCTTCACCATCTCCGAGGTTGCCGAACTTGTCGGCAAGCCGCTCAACTCCGTCCAGACATGGCGGAAGAAACACTACTTCCCATTGGAGGAGCAGGGTGGCTGGCATCGGTTCACGATGCAGGAACTGCTCGGGGTGGCCGTTTTCGCGGAAGCCTCCGCGTCCACGGTCAACTACGGCTTCGCCTCTCTGGCGGCCTCGCTGGCACATCAGGCTTTCCGTGAGATCATGGAAAACGAGGCCGCGCCCTACCTCGTCGGCGCGGATGATCCGAACTTCGGTGACGTGGCCAAGCTGGTGTACGGGATCGAGGGTGTCCAGAAAGCCATCGTTGAGCTGGTGGCGGGCGAGCGCAACTACGGCGCTTATGCCGTGATCGACTTCTCCTCGATCCTCAAACGGCTTTTTGCCCGTCTGACGGAGAGGGCAGCGGGCTGATGCATCACCGTCTCAAACTTCCGGCCCCGTGGCACGCGCTCGACTTCTTCGAGCTGGTCGAGCCTGTGCGCGAGACGCCGACCGAGATCGTCTATCGCAAGCATCTTTATCTGGTCTGCCCGTCCGCGCCGGGCGGAAAGGTGCTGATCCTGCACGGCGCTGACCAGCCCGCGCCCAAGATGCTGCCGGGTGACGACAGGGTGCTGCAATGACCGCCCTGCTGAACCTCTTCGGCTATGTGGGCGAGGGTGGCAACACCGTGGCCGAGGTCGCGCGGTTCTTGCAGGACAACCCGCAGGCGGTGACCGTCATGGTCAATTCGCCGGGGGGAGTGGCGACCGACGGCGCGGCCATCTGCGCCCTGTTCGAGCGGCATGGGGCGGTGACGGTCTATGTCGCGGGGCTGGCCGCGTCGGCGGCGTCCCTGATGATCATGGGGGCGCGGGAGATCGTGATGCACCGCGCGGCGCATCTGATGATCCACGATCCCTCCGCCATGGTGTTCGGCCGGTCGCACGAGTTGCGCGAGGCCGCGGATACCTTGGACAAGCTGGCCGGCACCTATGCCGACATCTACGCGCGGGCGAGCGGCAATGCCGTGGAACATGTCGCGCAGTGGATGGACGACGAGACATGGCTGACGGCCCAAGAGGCCGAGGTCCTGAACTTCTGCGACAGCGTGGACGAAGAGGCGGGCCGGTCCAAGCCGGTCGCGGCCTTCGACTACACCCGCTTCAAAGCCGCCCCGCCCGAACTGGTGCGGATGGCAACGGATAACGGCTGGGCGACCGCTTCGCCCGCACCCCAACTGGAAGGACACGGCGCATGAACGTCGCCCTGCAACCGAACATCCGCACCAATGCCCGCCGTCTGGCCCAGATGCGCCTTGCCACCAGCAAAGCGGCACTGCCCACCATGTTTGCCGATTTGATGGCCGACAGCCCCCTGTCGCCCACAATGGCCGATGCCGCCGCCGCCGGTCTCGCCACCGCCTACGAGATCGCGCGGCCCTTCATGCTCTCGGGACGCCTGAACGACGGCAACCTGCCGCAGATCTACGCCACCGCCTTGGCCCAAGCCAAAGGCGACACCCCCGAGGCCATGAGCGAGGCCGTCCGCAAGCTGGCCTGCGATGCCATGTCCGCGACAATGGCCGCCGCCGAACCGCCCGGACGGACGGCCAGCACCGTCTTCGGCGGTGATCCTCAGGCGTCCGTCGCGGATCGCATGGCCGATGGCCTGCTGGCCCGCATGAAGGTCGGCCATGTCCCCACCACGGGGCGCGAGTTCGCGCACATGTCTCTGCAGGACATGGCGGCCTATCACGGCGGGGCCGTGGCACGAGGCGGCAACCGCTACCTGATGCGCGGCGCTCACGGGACGGAGGACTTCGCCCATGCCCTTGGCATCGCCTCCAACCGCCTGCTGCTTGATTCTTACGAGGCGTCCGTCTCCACCCTCAAGGCCGCATCGCGTCAGGTACCTGCCGACGACTTCCGCCCGATCAACGTCATCCGCGTCTCCACCGGCATGGAACTGGGCAAGGTACAGGAGAACGGCGAGTTCACCTATGGCACCATCGCGGATGCGGGCGAAGCCTTCGCCGTAGAGACGTTCGGCAAGGTCTTTGCCCTGACCCGTCAGGCCATGGTCAACGACGACCTGAACGTGTTCGGCAACACCACCCGCATGATGGGCACCGGCGCGGCCCTGACCGAGGCCCGCCTGTTCGGCGCATTGCTGCAACGCAACGACGGCGCGGGTCCGAAGATGTCGGACGGCAAGACGCTGTTCCATGTCGATCACGGCAACCTCGCCAAGGTCGCGGCCCCGCTCGACGTCACGTCTCTGACCGAGGCGCGGGTGGCCATGCGCCGTCAGCGCGGGTTGGCGGGCGAGGCCATTCAGGTGCAGCCCTACTTCCTGATCGTACCGCCCGAACTGGAAACCCAAGCCGAGCAGCTGGTGGCCACCATCACCGCCGCCAGTGTCGGCGCGGTGAATCCCTTCGCGGACAAGCTGCACGTGCTGGTCGATGCCAACCTGACCTCCGCATCGCGCTGGTATCTCTCCGCCCGCCCCGGTGCGCCGGATGGCCTGATGCACGCCTATCTTGACGGCAATGTCGGCCCGCAGATCTTCGTCCGCGAAGGCTTCGAAACCGACGCCACCGAGTTCAAGGTCCGCCTGGACTTCGGATGCGGCTTCGTCGACCACCGCGCGTGGTTCATGAACCCCGGCTTCACGTCAGAAACAGACACCGCTGCGAGCACGGCGTTTGCTCGGAAATAAGATGCCTGGTGAGGGGCGGTTATGCCGCCCTTCCTGACGATCCGCGAAGTCTAGAGAGCGACAAATCATGCAACACCCGATCGGCTCCATCATCCTCGACACTGGCAAGACGCCAGAACAGTGGGTCGAAGTGCTGACCGCGCGTGGCATCGACATGTCGGTTCGGACATTGCGGGAAAAGGCCAACCGCCTCGGGGCCTGCTACAAACCCTACCGCGCCACCATGATCATCACGGCGGAGCAACTTGATACGATCCTGATGGGGGGAGCAAAATGCCGCTCGAAATCTATCTCCGAAACCAGACATGGTGGGCACGAGGCCACATCGAGCACAACGGGCGGCGGATCTCCGAATACATCCGCGCGAGCACTGGATCATCTTCTGAGGCAGGCGCGAGGGACTGGGTCCAAGAGCAGGTAGACCTGCATCTGCGCCGTCACCTCGTCGGAGATGCTGCGGAGCGTCTGACGTTCAACGATCAGGTGATGCTCTACAAGGCCAGCCCACAGACCGCGAAATTGCTGATCAAGGTATTGCCCCATTTGGGGCATCGTTTCGTTGATACGATCACCCCGAAAGAGGTGAAGGCCCTTGGGCCGCTCCTGTATCCGAACGTATCTGCCGACACGTGGCATCGTCACATCGTCTGCCCTGTCCGTGCCGTCATTAACAACGCGCACGAGTTAGGGAAGGGGCCACCCATCCGCATCAAGCCGTACACGCGGCATGAGCGCGTGGCGCAGGATACTAGGCGCGGTAAAACCGGACGGGCGAAGAAGACGCCGTCGGACCGTGGATGGATCGAAGACTTCTGCAACCACGCCAAACCGCATGACGCGGCACTGGCGCGTTTCATGTTCGAGACAGGGGCGCGAATCGGACAGGCTGTGGCTTTGCTTCCAAAGCATCTGGACTTGAAGAAATGTCGCGTATGGCTTGCGGCCGCCAAAGGTCATGACGCGCAGTGGGTGACGATCTCCGGCGCAATGGCGACCGAGCTTGGAGCCTTGCCACCGAAGCAGCCATTCAACCGCCAGACCGGCGAGCGCCTGCCGCATCGCGTCTTCGGCTATGCCACCAGCACAAGCTACAGGAAGGCGTGGACCACTGCCTGCAAGAAGGCGGGCATCGAGGACCTTGGCGCACACGCCGCAGGCCGTCATGGCTTCTATACCGAATTGCGGGTCAGGCAGGGCGTGGATGCGCTCACAGCGGCTAAGGCGGGACGCTGGTCGGACGCCTCATTGCCGGATCGCGTCTACGGCCACCCTGAAACGCCAGAGGCTGATCTTAGGGAAATGTTCCGTACAAACCGAGTTCAAGAGGGGGTAGGCGCGGCCCTAACCCCTAAGAAAGACAAAAGGAAAATCGCATGATGGCGCAGCGTCTCCTAAGGGGCAGGTTACAGGTTCAAGTCCTGTCGGGGTCACCACATTTCAAATGCCCAAACAGCTTGTAAATTCTGGCGACGGCAAGACCGCTCCACAGCGGAAACAAATATCGAATCAGAAGCGAGCCTTGCGCGGTAAGGCACCCGCCCCGGGATGAGGTTTCAGCGCAGTCCCTCCGACTTCCATGTTCAACGTAGATGGGCTCCGGCTCACCAGCAAGGATGCAGCGGCATGCGCGCGAGTCGTGAGGATATGCGGACCCTGCGAAAACATCTGATAAATGCCCCAACCCATCCTTCTGACGCAGAACGCTGCGCAGTCGAAAGCTGGGTGGAGGACCGGGAGGCCCAAATCATAATCTCCGCCGCACTTGCCAGACCTGTCAGGCGGCAGGACGATCCATACTGTCAGGCGAGGATGCATCTGCAATCCGGTATTCTGCCGATCGGCGGGGACGATCTTTGCAAGCCCTGAAGGAGTGTCGGATCTGCCGTGAAAAGCGGTTTCGCCAGAAAGCCACCTTGAACCTGCCGGGGTGGAAGGTGCGCCCGTCCGGCTGCTTGTGATCCGCAAGGATCCCCTACAGCCGGACAAACAAGCGAACTGCTTTGCACTCATATACTTCTTCCGTACACCCCCGAGGCTGCCGTCCCCGTGGGCAATTGCAAATGTTTTCGTGCGCTACATGACCGGCAAGCTGTGCAATCAGGGCGGATCGCCGATCCTGCCTTTTGTGCAGGCAGGATCGGATGTCGTTGATTAACTTTTGATTAATGAATGTTCGCGCCGGTCTATGCCGATTGCTCGGAACCTGGTGGGTGAGGGCGCCGAATCCCGCAAGACGGCCAGACCGGGGCAGGGAGCGCTTTGTCCTGATGATCCGGGGGGCCGTGCCAAATGGGGAGGAACGCAAGGTCACGCCTGCAGGAAAGGCCGTCGAAGGGATTAGCCGATCGGTTTACCGTCATTGCGGTAGACGGCCCCCGCGGGATTCAATAACCTTCACCTCGTGCGAAGATTGCGCATTATTAAAAGGTTTCGGCATATTACCAGTTGCCGCAGAAGGGCTTCGTGCATGATCCGACCCCGCGTTCTTGTCATTGCCGAGGCGGCAAATCCCGAATGGGTGAGCGTGCCACTGGTAGGCTGGTCGCTGGCACACGCCTTGCGGGAAGTGGCCGATGTCCATCTCGTCACTCAGTTGCGCAACCGTGCCGCGATCCTGCGGGCCGGCTTGGTCGAGGGGCGGGACTTCACCGCGCTCGATACCGAATCCGTCGCTCGTCCGATGCACCGGATCGCCACCGCGCTGACCCGGGGCAAGGGCGGCTGGACGACGCAGCAGGCCATTGGCGCGGTGTCCTATCACTGGTTCGAATGGCTTTTATGGCAGCGCTTTGGTCCGCAGATACGTGCGGGGGCCTTCGACATCGTTCACCGCGTCACCCCTCTCAGCCCCACGGTGTCAAGCGGGTTGGCCACGAAATGCAAGGTGGCGGGGGTGCCGTTCATTCTGGGTCCACTGAACGGCGGCGTGCCGTGGCCCCGCGCCTTCGATGCCGCCCGTCGTCAGGAACGCGAATGGCTGTCCTATGTCCGGGGAGGCTACAAGCTGCTGCCCGGACGCAACCGCACGCTGGCCGCGTCGGCCGCCATTCTTGTGGGATCGCGGCATACCGAAAGCGAGATTCCGGCAAGGTTCCGCGACCGCACGATCTACTTGCCGGAAAACGGCATCGATCCCGAACGCTTCGACATGACCACGCCCCCTGCCGCCCCCGGCGGGCCGATGCGGGCGGCCTTTGTCGGACGCATGGTACCCTACAAGGGACCGGACATGCTGATCGAGGCGGCCTTGCCGCTTTTGCGCACGGGCAAGCTGCATCTCGACATGATCGGGAACGGGCCGATCCTTTCCGACCTCAAGGTCTTGGCGGAGCGGGAGGGCGTCACCTCCGCGATCACATTCCACGGCTGGCTGGATCATAAGTCGGTTCAGGGCGTCCTCGGGGGCTGCAACCTCCTCAGCTTTCCGTCCATCCGCGAATTTGGTGGCGGGGTGGTGCTGGAGGCAATGGCTTTGGGCATCCCCGCCCTGATCGTCGATTACGCAGGTCCCGGGGAACTCGTAACCCCCGGCACCGGCTTCAAGGTGCCGCTGGGCACGCGAGAGGAGATCGTGCGGAATTTTGGCGCCGAACTGCAGCGGCTTTGCGAAAATCCGCAGGAACTCGTGGCTGCCGGGGCCAGTGCGCGGACCCGGGTCGAGATGCTGTTCACATGGTCGCGCAAGGCCGGACAGATTGCCCGTATCTACGACTGGGTGCTTGGCAAGGAAGGGGTGCGCCCCGACCCGATGATGGCCACTGCGGCAAAATGACCTATCACCGGATGACGCCCGTCCACGAAAACAGGAAAATACCCCAATGACACTGAAGTTCGGTACGAGCGGCCTGCGCGGACTGGTCACCGACCTGACACCGGAGCGCGTTGCCGCGCATGTCACGGCCTTTGCCGCCGTCTGCCCGACGGGGGGCGTATTGTATGTGGGGCGGGACCTGCGCGACTCCTCTGCCCGGATCGCGGAAGACGTGGCACGGGCCGCGCAGGCGGCGGGGCTGCGCGTCGTCGATTGCGGAGAGGTTCCGACACCTGCCTTGGCGCTCGCCTCCATCCGCGCGGGGGCGGCGGCGGTGATGGTGACGGGAAGCCATATTCCCGCCGACCGGAACGGGCTGAAGTTCTATGTCCCTACGGGAGAAATCTCGAAGGCCGATGAAGCGGCCATCCTGACCATGCGCAGCATGCCTGAAGGCACCATGCCCGGACCGGCCCCCGTGCGCGACGACGGGGCGGGGGCCGCCTATGTGGCGCGCTATGTCGCGGCCTTCGGCACGGCAGCCCTGTCCTGCATGCGGATCGGTGTCTATTCCCATTCCGCCGTCGGGCGCGACCTGCTGATCGACGCCCTGCGCGCCCTTGGCGCCGAGGTGAGGGAGTTCGGTCGTTCCGACATCTTCATCCCCGTCGATACCGAGGCGCTTGATTCTTCGGTTCTTGAAATGCTGCGCGGATGGGCGCAGGGGCTGGATGCCATCGTGTCGACGGATGCCGACGGGGACAGGCCGCTGGTGGCCGATGCGTCGGGAAAGGTCGTCGGAGGCGACATTCTTGGACAGATTGCGGCGCAGGCGATCGGTGCACGGGTCGTGGTCACGCCCGTCTCCTCCAATGGCGGGATGGAGGAAAAGGGCTTCGGGACCGTCATCCGCACGCGCATCGGCTCCCCTTACGTGATCGCTGCGATGGAAGGGCAGGAAGGTGCTGTCGGATACGAGGCGAATGGTGGCTTCCTTCTGGGCTTTGACGCGGCGGGGCCGCATGGGCCGCTGCCCGCCCTGATGACGCGCGACAGCCTGTTGCCGATCGTGGCCGTGTTGGTTCAAAGCCGCAGGCGTGGTCTGGCCGATCTCGTCGCTGCCGAACCGTCACGCTTCACCGCCTCCGACCGCCTGACGAACGTGCCGTCCGAACGGGGGCAGGCGCTGGTGGAACGGCTGACGCATGATGATGCAGCGCGGGCGGAATTCCTCGCCTCTCTTGTCGGCGCGGCCACCGATACGGGCAATGATGCGGGGCTGGATCTGACAGACGGCCTGCGCATCACCCTGCCGGACGAGCGGGTGGTGCATATCCGTCCATCGGGCAACGCGCCCGAATTGCGCATCTACGTGGAGGCGGGGGAGGCAGAGGCCGCGTCCGGCCTGTTGGCTTTGGCCCGTGAAGCCGTGGCCGCCCGTCTCTGATCACTCCACCCCGTCGAAGACGTAGACCAGCACGGCCCCTGGCGGAAGATCGTCCACCCGAAGCTGCGAGGGGGCGGCTGGCAGGGGCAGATCCTCCGTGACGATCCGCGCCTCCTCGGCGTTGATGTTGTTCGTCTCGTAGGTGCCGGTCATCGAATGGCGGGTCAGACGCTGCGCATGGGATATGGGCAGCGTCACCTCCACCGTGGCATGCCCGTCCTGGCCTGCGGGCATGTCCGGCAACAGGCGCGACAGCACGATGACGGAAAGCCTGTCGCCCTGGCGCAAGGCGTGGACATCGACCAAGGCGGCCCCTGCCACTGGTTTGCGGCGGGCAATTGCGGGCAGATCGCGGCGCGGCACGACGTCGGTGCTGACCTCCAGCATCTCTCCCATCAGGGCGTTGTTCGTCAGGGAAAGCCAGGCCCAGGACGGATAGGGCTGACCGCCATTGAACCATTGCGCATGGGATTTCCAGTAATCGCCACGGTCGAAGGTGAAGAAGTTCTGGATCGCGTCGCCGTTCCGCATCCGGGTCAGGAACGCATCCAGCGTTGCTGTTCCGGCCGCCACGCTTTTCATGACCTTTTCCTGATCCGCCGCCTGCTGTGCGGTGACGGAGGATCCGTTCAGGCCGTTCAATGCATATCCCGGGCCGGATTCGTAGGTTCCGACCTGAAGCGGCACCGGACGTTCGGGCAGAGCGTTCAGCAATTCACGCGTCTTGTGCACATTGGCGGCGGTTTCCTGTGGGGTATGTGCCAGAACAGAGGCGAAGCCTTCGGTCGTGGGGCTGACCGGGCCTTCGCCGCGATCCCAACCGCCGATGTAGTCGGCATGGGCCAGAAGGCGCGAACGGGGCGACATGCGGGCGGCATCGAAACCATAGGAACGGTTCGTCCAGCCGCCCAGCACGGGAATCAGGTGCGGGGCCAAGGCATCCCATGCAGGACTTTCCTCAAGGATGGACAGGACGTATTCCTGGTAAAGCCCGTAGACCTCTCCGCTGTTGTACGTCTGGCCCGTGGCCGCATCCTGCATTTCCGAAAAGATCCAGGGCTCGAAGATCCGGTTCCAGGTCTCGTTCCCGATTTCCAGATGGATGCGGTCGAACACGTCCGTCCAGGGGGCGATCTGACCCTGCGCCGCCCGTTTTGCGGCCCATGGTCCAGCATCCGCGGGGGCCGCGAGATACTCGGCCAGGCCCCGCCATTCCTCTGGGGAAAGGTGCGGCTCTATCTGCAGCCAGGGCATCGTGCCCACCGATCCGATGGCGGAAAGCGTCTGGGGAAGGGTGTTGGCGCCGGGAACGCTGGACAGGCCGCCCGGATCGGTCAGCTGCGCCAGATCATAGGTGCGATATCCCGTCTTTATGAACGCGTGCGTCCGTAGGGAGGATGGCGCGAAGTCCTTCGCCGCCTCCGCATCTTCGGGCAGGACGGCAAGATAGGGGGCATCGGCGCGGAAGATGCGGATATTGTCGACATCCACCTGACCCTTGCCGCCCAGTGTCAGGAGCATCCGCCCGGCCTGGCTGCCGGCGCGCAAGGCAGGGACGCGAAACTCCACCGAATGCTTCTGCCATTCGGGCGAAAGGGTCATCGGCGCTGGCAGGCCCGTCACGGCCTTACCGCCATAAGGGCCGTCCATCCCGAACGAGGCGGTTGCCGTTGCGGAGCCGCGCAGCCACACCTCGAACCTGTAGGTCCTGGCGGGATCGAGCACGTCGTACCACATCTGCCCCGTGCCCGCGTGGTTGTAGTCGCCCAAGGACAGCGCCATCCCGCCCGGCAGGTCGGCACGTAGGAAGGTTTCGCCCGCATCCTCCACCGGAGTGTCGGCCTCATGGGCGGCCAGATGCCAGGGCGGAGTTCCCTTTTCGTCGGAGAAACTGGTCAGGCCACGGGGCATGAACCAGTTCCGGGCTTGGGATGCCCCCCATGTCCTGTTGGATGCAAGGCGCGAGCGGTCGATCTCCGTCAGGCGGCGGCGCAGGATCACCAGATCACCCGACTTTACGGATTCACCGTCACCGGCAAGATCGATGAAATGGCCCTCTTGCTGGTCCTCGGGCTTGTCGGCGCGGTATATCACATAGCCGGCCGCACCCGGCACGGGTTGCCATGTCAGGCGTGCGATCCCGTCCCCCCGAAGCAACTGGGCCGTCAGGCCCGCAGGGGCGGCCAGCGATGCCGCGTCTTCCGGGCGGGGGGCGATGTCGAGAGAGGGCGTGGCCGGGGTCGCGCCGGGGTCGATCGGGCTGGTGACCGCCACCGACGGGGCGGCCGGAGACAGCCTTCCCGTCTCGTCCATTGCGCGAACGGTATAGTGATAAGGCACGCCCTGCCTGTTGAAGCGGTCCCATCCCGTCAGGAATGTGGTCTGGCTGGCAGGCACCGGCTTGCCGCGGTTCAGCACGCCCCAGCCGCTGGCATGATATCCATCGGGGGTGATCTGGTCGCTGCGGACCCGGATAAAGCGGCCGTTCTCGATCCGAAGGATGTCGACATCGGCACCGTCGAAGGTGCCGTCGGTCCAGCTGTCCCAGTTCGAAAGGATCGCGGGATCGGCAAGGATGCGCTTTGCGTCCCCGCCCGTCGCAAGGAACATGTTGCGCAGGATCACCGGCTCGAACCCGCCACCGGGGGTGAGCGAACTGCCATTTCCGATCGAGCCGATGGTGGCTGTGAAGGCCTCGGCACGCGGGGCCACCACCTTGTCCGTGATGTGGAAGCGCGCCTCGGACTGCGCGGAGGCGGGCAACGCCCCGAGGACCGCGAGAGCGGCAGCGGCGATCAGGCGTGGCAACGTCATGTGATATCCTCGGCCGGAGCAGGGTCAGAGCTGAGGTTGCAGCCCTTCACCCAGAAGGTAGATGGCGAGACCGGAGAAGATGCACAGGGTCACGATCTCGTAGGTCAGGTTCAGCGGCATGATCCGGCGCTGCCACATGGCGGCGGAAAGAAGGGTGATCACGGATCCCGCCGCAAGTCCGGCCAACATCCCGTGATCCCCACCCAGCTGGTAGCCGACGAACAGTCCCAGGATGCGGCACACCGAATTGGCGAACATCAAGACCGAATAGGCGCGGCTGCGGCCCAGCGTCATCATCAGGTTGTGGTAGGGCATTCCAGCCACCGTGATCCCGCTTCCGATCGCTGCCAGGGCAAGATAGCCGCCCACCGCGGAATAGCGTTCGTCGTAAAGCAGGTGGGCGATCGGATGCGCGCACAGCACCAGCAGCACGAACGCCGGCAGGACGCACAGCATCACGAGGCGTCTGATCCGCGCCACCACGGCGGGCAGGTCCTGCGGGCGGTCACGGTGGATGCGCGACATGGTAGGAAAGACGACGTTACTCAGAATCTTCGTCACCAGATCCCCCGCCGCCCACGAGATGGTGAAGGCGATGGTGATCCGGCCCAGCGTTTCCACCGGAACCATGAGCCCCATGATCCCGTCGATGCCCCGTCCGCCAAGATAGCTCAGGATCGTGGCCAGCAGCACCCAACGACCGAATCCGACGATTTCTGCAAGTGCCGCAGGTTCGAATCTCAGCCGGTGCCTGAAATGCTGCAGGCACACATGCCCCAAAGCCACCCGCAGCACCCCGCCGCACAACCCACCGATGATGAGCGCCCAAGGCGACCGTAGCCAGTAGGCGGCGGCGATGTTGACCAGCAGGGAAACGATCTGGACGGTCATGTTTATGAGCGTCACGCTTTTGAGCTGCAGATGACGCTGCGCCAGCGCCAACCGTATGGAGACGAACCCCTCGATCGCGGAGATCACGGACAGCGCGCACAGAAGCGGAAACAGGATGGGTTCGCCGTATATCTGCGACACGGGCCATGAGATCAGGCACACGGCGATGCATATACCGAATCCGCGCATGACCTGGATGGTCCATGCGGTGTTCAGGAAATCCGGATCGTCCCCCCGCGTGCTGCGCACCACGGATGACACGGTGCCCAAATCGCTGAACATGTAGAGCGCCGTCATGAAGACGAGCGAGATCGCCATGATCCCGAAGGCCTCGGGCGCCAGAAGCCGTGTCAGCACCAGGGTGGAGCCGAGCCGGAGCGTGTATGTGAAAACGAAGCCGACTGTCGTCCAGAGCATTCCGCGACCTGCGGGGGTCTGGAACCGGGCAAAGGAGAACCGGTTGGCAAAACTCAATTGTGTCAAATGGGAACCCGGTTTCGGAAAATCGTAAAAAACAAAGGGCCCCGGACGAGACTCCTTCAGATGCGCTAGCAAGTCCGGCCCAAGCTGTCAAACTTTGCATCGCGGGCAGGTATGTCGTCTGCCCCTGCCTTACCTGCATATTAGGTCCGGAGGTGGATTGGGCAGCGGCGGTGGCAAGCCTTGCCTTGTCGATCCTCACTCCTGCACGGAGGGATGGAGATGCCTCGACCCGTCGATTGCGGTCAAGCCGGTTCGACTTTTGCGCTGTTTCATCCTGCGGCGACACCGCCGTCGCCCGCAGAGTCCATGGCAGATTTCACCGGGCTTCCGGACGCCCGCCGACGGTGCAGGCGATCGCTGCTAAAAGCGTCACTTGCAGGGAGCGCCCTGCCGAAGTCGGGCATCGGCTGCATCGCTGCCCGACAGTCAGCGGCAGGGCTGGCGGTCATATGCACGAGGTCGGTCAGATGCGGAACATAGCCTGCAACCTTTGCGCCCGTCCCTAAGGTCGGGGCGGACGCAGGCCCTGGGGCAGCTGACCCGCCAGCCTTCCGGCAAAGATCCGCGCAAGCCAGTCGACCTCCCGGGTCAGGTTGAACTCCGCCTCCACCACCGCCCGCCCTGCAGCACCCATCTCTCGGGCGCGTGCGGGGTCGGAGAGGAGTGTGTCGATCCGTGCCGTCAGCGTGTCCAGATCGCCCGCAGGCACCAGAAAGCCGGTCCTGCCATCCTCCACCAGTTCGGGAATGCCAGCGATGCGGGTGGACACGACCGGCAGGCCTGAGGCCATCGCCTCCATCAGGACGACGGGAACGCCTTCGGCAAAGCTGGGCAAGACCAGCATGTCGGCGCCGGAAAGCACTTCCGCCACCTCGGTCTGGGTGCGGTAGCCCAGAAAGCTTGCCCTTGCGCCCAGATCGAGTTCGCGGGCGCGGGCTTCCATCGCGGGGCGGTCGGGGCCATCTCCCACGATCCGCAGCACGGCGTCGGGATGGCGGTCGCGCAGGGCGCCGAACGCCTCCAGCAGCAGGCGACCGCCCTTGACGGAATCCAGCCGGCCGACGAAGACAATGGAGGGCGGCGCATCGGCGGGACGGGACGGATCACGGCCATAGCGTTCGGGCGTCACGCCGCAATGGACGATGCGCAGGCGGTTCCAGTGGGCAGGGTCGGAAAAGAACATCAGCTGGCTGCGGCAGTAATGGCTGATGCAAGCCACGAAGGATGCGCGGGCCACTTTTTCGTCCAGACGCCACCATTTCGTTTCGAAGAACTCCGTAGGTCCGTGCATGGTGAAGCTGAACGGAATGCCCGACATCTCGGATGTCAGCATTGCCACGCTGCCCGACGAACTGGCGAAATGGTTGTGCAGGTGGATCGCGCCGTTGTCGTGCAGATGACGGGTCAGGACCGCCGCCTCCAGGAAATAGAACGCCTGCCACAGCAGCGCCTTCGCCCCCGGCGGGCGGGTGCGCCATGCCAGTTTCAGCGCCGACAGCCATCGGCGCGGGGCACGGCGCAGCACGTGCAGATGCGCACCGATCAGGCGAGCGGGCGATTTCGCGGCGCGCAGCACGAAGAAGGTCTGCGCGGCCTCGGCCTGCTGGTCGGGGCCGACCACGTCCTTGGCAGGGGCCTGCCTGACGGAACAGCGCAGGACCGTTTGTCCCGTGGCCTCCAGCGCCTCGATCTCTCGTTGGATGAAGGTGTGGGAAACCTTGGGATATTCGCCGGTCAGATAGGCGATGGGACCGGAAACGGGGGCAGATGTCACGAAACTCTCCATTACCGGCCCCGGCTCCATTCGATGGCGGGGGCGCGGCGGCGGACGGCAAGATGTACGGCCATGTAGACGGAAAAGTCGACGGGGTGGCGCAGGGCAAGGTGAACGAGATCGGGACGCGTCAGCCTCGCCTTGCCCTCGTTTTCCAGAAGTTCGGGATACAGGCGGGCCAGTTCGGCCACGCCCGCATCCTGCCGGCGGCGGACGCGGACCAGACGCGAGAATCCTTCCACCATGGGCCAATGGTAACCGGCGGGCACCTGCACCCGTTCGTCGGGCGCGAAGTTCAGGCGCACGAAGGTATCGTCGGAGATGATGGCCGGAAAGGCCCCGAAGCGCGCACGACCCGCTGCATTCATCGCGAATAGGCCCGCGCCCACCGCCCCGCCCTTGACGAAAGGAAGGCGCTGCCAAAGGGAAGCGTAGCGGCGGGTGGTCCAACTGCGGGCGGGGGCGACGACAAGGCGGCCCGTGGCATAACGCGGGCCATCGGTGGCAAGGGCCGTGCGAAGCTGTTCGAACAGGTCGGGATCGCAGATGACGTCTGCATCCAGCCAGGCCCGCGGACCGGCCACGCCGTCCAGTGCATGATCGGCACGATTCATCGCGTTCAGCTTGCCGGGCTCCGCGATCTCGATCACATCAAGTCGATGGCCGAGGGCTGCGAAAGCCGCCTGCCGTTCCCGTACGAGCGCGGCGGTCCGGTCGGTGCAGGCATTGGCGGCCACGACGATCCGCAACAAGCCCGCGCCTCGTTGTGCCAGTATGGCATCGAGACAGGGGCCAATGAAAGCTTCCTCGTTATTGGCGGCGATGACGATGGAAAAGGGATCAGTCACAAGGGATCCTGCACACAAAACATACTGCCCGGACGCTGTCATGAAACAGCCCAAAGCGATAGTCCCTTCGTCGTCTTTTCCGCAGGTTGGCGCGATCCGGCTGGACAGGGATACCCCGCTGGGCCAGACTGCCCCCAGTTCCTTCCCATTGCCGGATTTGATATGACGAGTTTCGTGGCGTTTTCGCAGTCCCAGCAGCCTGCCGTCCGCATCACAACACCCGACCGCGCCACGTTGCTGGACCAGCTTTCCGACCGCATGGCCCGGCGGCAGGGGTTCACGCTCGCCACGCTCAACCTCGATCATGTCGTGAAGCTGGATCACGATCCGGCTTTCCGTGAAGCTTATATGGCCCACAGCCACGTGGTGGCCGATGGCAATCCGATCGTCTGGCTGTGCCGCATGGCGGATTACAAGGTGGACGGCGCGGAGGTGGAGTTGCTTCCGGGCTCCGAACTCGTGAAGCCCCTGCTGGATCTGGCGGGACGGCACGACGTTCCGGTGGCGCTGGTCGGGTCCACCGCCGATACGCTGGCGACCGCGGCCGCGCGGATCGAGGCGGCGCATCCGGGTGTGCGGATCGTGGCGCGCATCGCGCCTGCGTTCCCGTTCGATGCGCAGGGTGCCGATGCGGATGCGGTGATCGACGAATTGCGGGCCAGCGGGGCGCGGATGGTATTCCTCGCGCTTGGCGCCCCCCGGCAGGAGGTGTTCGCGGCACGGGCTGCGAGGCAACTGACGGACTGCGGCTTCGCGTCGGTGGGTGCAGGTATCGACTTCATTGCCGGATCGCAGCACCGTGCGCCGGCTTGGGTCCAGCGCATGGCGATGGAATGGGCGTGGCGGATGCTGTCGAACCCGCGACGCCTTGCCGGTCGTTACGCGGGTTGCTTTGCAGTGCTGCCTGCGCTGGTTCGGACGGCCCGTGCGGCCCGTCCGGCAAATGCGCGCTAGGATCAGGCACGCCCCCCGATCCAAGCCAGATCGGCCAGCTTTCGCCCGATGAAGGTGATCCGGTCCTGCCCGTTCGACACCCAAAGATGCCCCTTGGCATCAAGGCCGTGGTCCAGCCTGTCCCATGCCCCGAAGGCCGACAGGTCCAGGCGGTCCTCCGCCTTGAAGTCTTCGATACGGGTGTGCCCGGCACCGATGCCGAACAGATCGCTGCCATCCCCGCCCGAAAGGGTGTCGTTTCCGCCGCCGCCCGAAAGGGTGTCATTGCCCGCACCGCCGGAGATCAGGTCGTTTCCGCCACCGCCGTTGATGTGGTCGGCAGGTTCGCGCCCCGAGAACTGGTCATTGCCCTCGGTCAGGGTCAGCTCCCCCGCCTTGATGATCAGCGATCCCAGCTGCAGCGCCGTATTCGTGGCGCTGTCGGACAGCTTCTCACCCTTCTGCCCTGTAAGGTTGTCCTGCATGGTCCAGTAATCCGCACCGACCGTCCGGCCGCCGATTACGGCCGTCGCCCCCGGCACGTTGAGGGTATAGTTGTTGCCGGACCCCAGTTCCCGGCCAAGCGGGCTCCACCTGTTCACGCCGCCAACCTGAACGCCCGTGGCGTCGGCCCCCGTCACCATTGAAGGTGCGCCGTCGGCGTCCGCCTTCATGCCGCGCGGATCGACCTTGATCACGGGATCCAGCATCTGCCTGATCGTCAGGACCCTGCCATCCGCGAATGCCAGCCTTTCGACATCGAGGAGAAGGTCCGAGCCGTCAGGACCCGTGAGGCGGTGGCCCCGGCCTTCGGCCACGATCGTGTAATCTCTCGGAACGCCCGCCAGAACCGCCGTGTCCTCGCCCCCGCCGCCGTGAAGGCCGTCATCGCCCCCACCGCCAATCAACACGTCGTTGCCCGCGCCGCCGATCAGATGGTCGATCTTGCCGGTGCCCGTCAGCGTGGCCCCCGTATCGCCCGCCAGAAGCGTGATGCCGTGTCGATAGGTGTCATTCGCGGTTTCGTCGGTCCACCATGGCTTCGTCGTGTCATTCAGCGCCTCCAGGATCTGCGCGCGGGGGGTGCTGTCGGACACGCCCGTGTAAAGACCCCATGATCCCCAGCGCGAGGAGGTGCCCAACTCACCGAACTGCATGTAGGGGCCGTCGCCGATTGTCTGCCATGCCGCCCAGTGATCCTTGTAAAGCCTGCCCATCTCCTCGCTTCGCACGAAAGCGGTCATGAAGGTGGTCAGCCGCGCGATCTGGCTTTCGGTCAGGCCCGCGACCGCAAAGGAATGATGTGCGTGCTGGCCCCCTTCATAGGAAACGAGGGCAAGGCCCGCCTTGCTTGCCAGCGCCTTCTGCGCGCGCCATGTCGTGATGGAGGAAGCCACCGAATCCCGATAGGAGGGATCGGACAACCGGCCGGCAAGCCAAGCGTAGGCATCGACCGAAGGCTGGTCAAGGATGGCCAGAAGTTCCTTGCGCAATACGCTGTCGGACACGGTGGCACCGCCGAAATAGGTGGTGACCGCCATTTCATCGAAGGTCGTTGCAGGATCGGTCCATGCCAGAGGTTCGGCCTTGCGCCACTGGGCGGCCCGCAGCATCTCTCCGGTCAGCCAGGTGTTCACCGTCTGTGCGCCCAGGACATGCACCAGCTTGCTTCGGCCCTGCGTCCCGAACACCCCGTTCCAGATCCGCGCCATCTCGGTCGCGCGCTTGACGTAATAGACGTTGGGGGCGCTGCCGCTGTTGTCGCCCCAGTCGGCCTTGGCCCGTGTCCGCAGCCACGCATGCTGCGTGAAGGAAGGGTTCCACGCCTCGTTCGAACATTCGATCCGTGCCGTCAGCGACGGATCGAGAGTGTCGCGCACATAAGCCGCGAACGCGGTCACGTAACCGTCCGAGGCGGTGTGCGGCATCGAGAACCAGGGATCGGCACCGATTCGGTTTGAAAGCGCGACCATGTATTCGATCGGAACGCCACCGGCCCTTGCGCCACCGGGCGGCATTCCTGCGACGCGACGGTCCGCCCAGTCCACGACGGTCGCGTTGTTCGTGTTGTTCCAGTCCATGAAGCGCAGCATCCGCGCGTTCTCGATCAGGGACAGCCAGTCGGGGTTGAAGATCTGGCCCGCCTCGAACAGGGCAAGGTGTCTTTCCGCGACGATGACGATATTGCGGATATGGTCCCCGTTTGCGGCCGGATCGGTTTTCGTGATGTTCATGTAGAAGGTGCCGCCCGCAGTGTTGTTGAACACGATCCGGCCGGGGGCGGAGCTGACGATCCGCACGTTCCCGGACACCGTAATCGTGCCCGTCCCTTCGTGCGTGAGGACGTAGGTCCCCTTGTTGTCGATAGCATTGCCGGGCTGTGCGCCCCATTCCCAGATGGTGCCGATGGAGGCGAAGCCTGCGGGGATGGAGGTGGGCCATCCCCTTGCATCAAGATACCCCCCTTCGCGAAGCTGCAGGTCGGACATGCCGCCCCAGCGGTTGGGCATGTGGCCGATCCAGGGGCGCGCGGTTTCCATGATGTTCAGGAACTGGGCGCTGGCGGCGTAATCGGACGGGCTGGACAGGTTGAACGCCAGTGTCGGATCGGCCAGTCCTGCGGCGGCCGGTATTGTTGGGGTCGGGGTCATCGGTGGCTCCATGTCTTTGGGAACGGCGGCGGATCGCCTGCGGGGCTGCTCGCCGGACCCATGCGAAGAATGTCCGGGTGGCGGTCCCTCAAGGAATAGGAGCGCTTCGTTGACATCCTCCACCACCACCGCGCGGTGCCTGGCACCACCCGGGTCGCGACCCGTCATCCCTCGCGGTGCGCGGCCCTTGGGGCGGTGACAATCCCGGCGCACCTTCTTGTCCCGTGCCGCATTGCCCCGGTCACTTCGCCACTTTCATATGCCGTCAGGGACATGCCCTCTTTATTTTGTGTCGCGAGTGGCCCCATAAGGGTCAGGTGATGATGAGTCAGGCGCCGCGCCTTCCGGATCTTTCCGGTCACGCGCCCGCGCCCTTTTACCCGTCCCCAGGGGGGGAAATTATGAAGATACATCCTGTGCTTCTTTGCGGCGGCTCGGGGACACGTCTGTGGCCCCTGTCGCGCAAATCCTATCCCAAGCAGTTCACCCGCCTTGTCGGTGACCAGACGCTGTTCCAGGCTGCCGCGTCGCGCCTGTCCGGCACGCAGGGCGTGGTGGAATTCGCCGCCCCCGTCATCGTCACCGATTCGGACTTCCGCTTCATCGTGACCGAGCAGTTGCAGGAGATCGGGATCGACCCCGGTGCCATCCTGATCGAGCCGGAGGGCCGCAACACGGCCCCCGCCGTCCTCGCCTCGGCCCTGTATCTTCATGCCGCCGATCCGGAGGCCGTCCTTCTGGTTGCGCCGTCGGATCACGTGATGCCCGATGCCGACGCCTTCCGCACTTCCGTCGCGGCGGGGGTGCCAACGCTTGGCGAAGGACGCCTCGTGACCTTCGGCATCACGCCGGACCGGGCAGAGACGGGCTACGGATATCTGGAGCTGGCCACCGTTCCCGATGGCACGACGGGCGCCCAGCCCCTGACCCGCTTCGTGGAGAAGCCCGACGCCGCACGCGCGGCGGAGATGCTGGCAGATGGTCGCTACCTGTGGAACGCGGGGATCTTCCTGTTCCGCGCCGCCGACATCATTGCGGCCTTCAGGAAACATTCGCCTGATATGGTGGATCCGGTGCAACGGTCCATCGACGAAGGGCAGGCCGATCTTGGATTCCTGCGTCTTGCGGCAGATCCATGGTCGATGGCCGAAGACATCTCCATCGACTATGCCGTGATGGAGCGGGCGGAGAACCTGTCGGTCGTTCCGTTTTCCGCCGCTTGGTCGGATCTGGGCGGCTGGGATGCGGTCTGGCGCGAATCCGGCCCGAACGAGGCGGGCGTCGTCACATCCGACCATGCGACTGCCATCGACTGTCGCAACACGCTGCTGCGGTCCGAAGGGCTGGGGCAGGAACTGGTGGGGATCGGGCTGGACAACATGTTCGTGATCGCGATGCCCGACGCCGTGCTCGTCGCCCCGATGGACCGCGCGCAGGATGTCCGCAAGGCCGTGGAGGCGTTGAAGGCACGGGGCGCACCACAGGCACAGACGCTGCCCCGCGACTATCGCCCCTGGGGCTGGTATGAAAGCCTGATCGTGGGCGGGCGTTTCCAGGTCAAGCGGATCGTCGTCCAGCCCGGTGCTGCCTTGTCGCTGCAAAGCCACATGCACCGTTCCGAACATTGGATCGTCGTTGCCGGCACGGCACAGGTCACGATCGACAGCACCGTCCAGCTGGTGACGGAAAACCAATCCGTCTACATCCCCCTCGGCTCCCGCCACCGGATGGAAAACCCCGGAAAGGTGCCGATGATGCTGATCGAGGTGCAGACCGGCAGCTACCTCGGCGAAGACGATATCATCCGGTACGAGGACCGGTATGCACGCGGTCAGGGTGCCAAGGGCTGAGGGCTACTTGTATTCGATCAGGCGGGAAGGTCCGCCACGCAGGCGGCGCCAGTAAAAGCTCGCGGCGCCTGCCGCCTCCGCAAATTTAGACACCGTCAGCAGCCCCGCCTGGACAAGGGCGGTGCCGCGGGGGCGGTTGCGGTCGCGCAGGGCCAGCCGCGCCACCTGCAACGGATAGATCAGCGCCAGCAGAAGCAGCGCAGGGCCGAAGCAGAGCGCGGTCAGCAGGATGAGTGCCGGAAGGACGGCCCCCCACAGCAGGGCGCGACGGGTTTCGGCAACGAAATGGCGTTCGGGAGGATTGCCATGCATGGCCGCCCCTTGCGCAAAGGCATGACCCGCGCGCCGCGCCCGTTTCCAGAACTGCCCGAATCGGGTGATGGCTGCATCATGAAGCGTCATCTCCGCATCGATGCGAAAGATCTCCCATCCGGCAGCGCGCAGGCGGACGCACATCTCCGGTTCCTCCCCCGCGATGAGGGTGGGGTCGTAGGCCCCCACGGCGACCACCGGCATCCGGCGCATAAGCGCGTCGCCTCCGCAGGCCCGGGCAGGGCCAATTGGCGTGTCCCATTCGCGATCGCACAGCGCATTGTAGACCGAGGCTTCGGGATAACGTTCCCGCCGCCGCCCGCAGACGACGGCGGCACGGGGATGATCCTGCAGAAAGGCTTTTGCGGTGGCAAGCCAGTCACGGTCCAGTTCGCAATCGCCGTCGATGAATTGCACATAGGCCGGCATGTCGCCCTGCTCCAGCAGGGCAAGTCCCGCGTTGCGGGCGCGGGCAGCGGTGAAGGGGCGCGTCAGGTCCAGCTCCACCACCTCGGCCCCGGTCGCGCGGGCGGCGGCCACCGACCCGTCGGCCGATCCCGAATCGACATAAATGATCCGACTCGCCATGCCCCCGTTCACCGCATCAAGGTTCAGCCGGACCGAGGCGAGACAGCGCAGAAGTCGTTCCCCTTCGTTCCGTCCGACGACGACGGCGGCTGCACCGGCAACGGGCAGGGGGTGTGAAAGCGGGTCCGTCTTCAGGGCGGTCAGGTCTGTGCGTTCATTCATCTGCAAACTTCGTACGACTATTACACATAAATCTGGTAAGGCAGATTCGCGGGCGGGTTCGACAGCCGACCCTTTGTAACTCTTTCCCGATGCGGTGGCGAAAACAATCTCCCCGCTCAAAAAAGTAAGTTGTTGATGCCCAATCTTTTTGCCTATGTCGTGCTTTTTTCATTCCCGTTCCTCGTTGTGTACCTGTTCCGCCGCCTGCCGCTACGGCTGGCGCTGATCTGGGTGATCTTCGGCGGATACATGGCACTGCCGGACCGTGCAGGCTTCAACCTTCGGGCGATCCCGGACGTGGACAAGGACCTGTTGCCCAGCGTCATGGCCTTTGCCATGTGCGCGATCGCCGCGATGGAAGCCCGCCGCCGGATACGCCTTTCGCGGGCGGGTGGAATGACGCAGGTGGACATTCGCGCGAAATCGGACAGCGGTTTCGTTTCCGCCCGCACACGGCCTGCCGTGGAACGTGACGCGGGGGCAAGCGATGTGAAGACGCGGCGCAGTCCCTGGATCACCGCCCTCTTCTACGTCTGTCTTCTTGGGCCCATCCTGACGATGGTGACGAACCGCGAACCCCTGTTCTATTCCTCCACCATGTTGCGCGCGCTAAGCCCGCAGGACGCATGGGGAACGGTCCAATCCACCCTTGTCATGCTGCTCCCCTTCGTTCTGGGGCGCAAATACCTGACAACGGCGGATTCGCATATGATGATCCTGCGCGTCATGTGCCAGATGGCGCTGGTGATGTCCCTTGCCATCCTGGTGGAGGTCCGGCTGAGCCCTCAGCTGAACGTCTGGATCTATGGCTTTCAGGGCAGTTCCTTCTCGCAGCATATTCGGGCAGGGGGCTTCCGGCCCATGCTGTTCCTTCAGCATGGCCTTTGGGTGGGCGTCATCATCGCGATGTCGGTGATCGCGGCGCTGACCTTGTATCGCAGCAGCACCGGACGTGCGCGGTGGATGTGGCTTGCAGTCTCCGTATGGCTGTTCATCACGCTGGTGCTGAGCAAGACCATCGGTGCCCTGGCGCTTTGCATCCTGATGGCAACGGTCGTGTTGTTCGTCCCGAAGCGGGGCAAGCTGGTGGTCGCGGCCGTTCTCGCAGGGGCGGTGGCGATCTATCCCACGCTGCGCAGCGCGGGGGTGGTGCCCGTGATGCAGGTCTATGAGCTGGCGGCGTCCTTCAGTTCCGAACGCGCCTCATCCCTCCTGTTCCGTCTGGTCAACGAGGATCAACTTCTTGCCCGCGCCAGTGAAAAGCCCCTGACCGGGTGGGGCGGATGGGATCGCGCGGCCATCTACGATTCGCTGACGGGTGAAAAGCTGTCGATCGCGGACGGCTCGTGGGTGATCGCGATTGGGACAGGCGGCTGGGTTGGTTATATCGGGCTGTTCGGCCTGCTTTGCCTGCCGCTCGTGATCCTCGCGATCCGAAGACGGGACGACATGACGAACGTCACCGCCGGCCTGCTGCTGATGCTGGCACTGAATATCGTCGATCTCATCCCCAATGCCACACTGACCCCTATCACCTGGCTAATGGCCGGTGCCGTGGCGGGATTTTACGAAAATGGGAATCGTCGTGCCGTTCCGGCGGCATCCAGGGCCGCTTTGCGTATCAGGGGAACCTGAGGGGGCAGGGACAGCGGGCGGCCGTTGTTTTTCCGCCCAATAGCGCTGCCTTCTTCTGGACCTGCCTGCAAGGCTCCAGTCGTATACGACTGATCACGACCTCAATGCAGGGTGACACGATCGCAAAGGAGTGTGCCCGGCATCAGGAAATGCCCGCAATGGGCTTATCCTTGCGCGCCCGCCGCAATCGGCGGACGCAAGCGGGGGTCATTTCAACTGCAGCCTTGTGGCAAGGCCCAGAAACACGCTGTTGTCGCGACGGTCATCGCGGCCATCGCCTTCGGCAAGGATATGGCGGTACCGCATCGACACGTCCCAATCACGCGCAAGCGCGTGGCGATAGCCCACCAGCAGTTCGGTACGGCGGCTATCTTCGGCATCCTCACCGAATTCATTGGAATCGGCCAGGCTCAGCTGTGTCTGCCACGAGGAGATGGAATTGATCTGCCCGATATATCCTGCGGTCACGCGGGTGCGGATCGCTTCCTGATCCCCGTCCTGGTTGCCGGAGGCGTCCTGATCCAGACGCAACTGCAATTGACCGCGCGGAATGTTCCGCGTCCATGCCACGTTCACGAGCGGTTCCCCGTCCAGCCGGTCACTGTCCACGACGCCCAGCGAAACCAGCAGGGAGCCTGCATCGGACGACCTTTCATGCGAAAGTTCCAGCACATCCCGCCGCCCCGTGGAATAAAGTGCGGAATCGTATTCCAGCCCGAATGTTCCACGGCCGAGATCGGCCTCGTAACGCATCGCGCCACCCAGGCCTTCCTGCCGGTCTTCCTCCCGCTCCCCGCTCGTTTCCGATATTTCGGACGTCTCCAGCCGCATGGCGCGGAGTTCGCCACTGATCCGCTGCCGGGCCGTCAACGCATGCCTGAGACCCAGCCCTGCGGACACCGTTTCGGCCTCGTACTGGTCATCCCCGTCGTTCTTCCTGCTCGACAGACCGGAAAGAAGCAGAATATCGGTGCGCGGCTGAACGGACAACCGCAGCGCGGCCTGAAGATCAAGGGTGTCGCGCCCGTCTCCGTCATTGTCGAAATAGCGCAAGGACGACAGCGATGTCGTCACTTCCGTGCCAATGCGTTGATTCCGGCCCGTTTCAAGGTCCACCTGCAGACGGGCTTCGCCCCGTTCCCCGGTGGTGATGTCCAGATCGTCGCTTTCGAAATCTTCCGGAACGTCGCTATCTTCTACGCGTGCGCGGGTATATTCGGTCGCTACCCTGAACAGGCCCGCGGCCGAGGTCCGTTCATAAACGAAATCGGCGCGCCGTTCGGCCACCCGCCCACCCGAGTCACCATCTGCGAACCTGCCACCTTCCAGACCCGCCCCGACGCCGAATTCCAGCGACTGGCCGCGCGTCGCGGTGACATATCGCAGATCGACATCGCTGCGCAGCACGACCTCGTCGCGCATGGGGTCATCTTCCAGATCAGGATTGCTCGAGACTTCCAGCCCCTGACTGAAATCGAGAATCAGGCTGCGCGCCCGTTCTTCCTGACCGAAGGCGGCCGTGGCCGCAACGCTCAGACAGGCGGTGATGCAGGTAAGCGCGATTCGAGGACGTGCGCCGCCCCGCCGGATCACTCGAACAGTCCCCGCTCGGGCACGAGTACGACGTCCCCGTCCGCGAGGCGGATGTTCCCACCCGCGGTGCCGCCCCGTGCCAGACGGCTGTAATCAAGAAGCCAGACCTGTTCCTGACCGGTCGCGGCATTGACGCGACGCAGTTGCACACGCTTGGTGGCCGCGAAATCCGTGAAGCCACCGCCCTGCGACAGTGCCTGAAGCAGGGTGGCACCGGGTGCGATTTCCTTCAGGCCCGGGCTTGCGACCTCGCCCATCAGGTAGACGTTCAGCAGCTGCGTCTCGACCTCGCGCGGGGGCTTGGGTTCAGGGATCGCGATCACGGCGACGTTGACCGTCGGTGCCGCGGCATAATCCGCCGCGATTCCATCGCTGATGATCGAGGCAAGCTGCTGCGTGCTTATCCCGCGCGCACGAACCGTGCCGACCGTGGGAAAGCTGATGGAGCCGTCGGGGAGCACGAGGACGTTTCGGCTCAAGGCCTCGTCCTCCGCCACCTCGATGCGCAGCGTATCCCCGGGGCGGATACCGTAGGACTGGGCCAGGGCAGCAAACGGCGTCAGCAGGGCGAGGGCGAGAACAAGGGCGCGCATTGGTTGTGACAGCTTTCGGACTATGGTTCGCAAGGGAACGGATGTCGGTGGACAGGTGACACGTCAGGTATGAAGAAAAGGTTTCAGGCCGGAAATGACCGTGAAACCTTCGATCAGCAGCCGGTGGCTCGCAGGACCACACCCACCGTCTGGTACAGGATCCGCAGATCCGTTTTCAAAGTCAAATCTTCTTCATACGCGGCGTCATAAACGGCCCGTGCGCTGAATTCGGTTTCATGCCGCTTTGACACCTGCCAGTTGCCGGTGATGCCCGGGCGCAGCCGGAAATAAGCCTTTCCCGGATACAGCGGCTGCTGGTCGACCATCATCGGCCGCGGCCCGACAAGAGACATGTCCCCGCGCGCCACGTTCCAAAGTTGGGGCAGTTCGTCCAGCGACGTCTTTCGCAGAAGGCGTCCCACCGGCGTGATTCGGGGATCGCGCTTCAGCTTCTGGTTGGAATCCCACTCTGCCCGCGCCTGCGGGTCGGCATCGAGGTGCCGCTCGAGTGCGGCATCCGCCCCCATGACCATGCTGCGCATCTTCCACATGCTGAAGATGCGCCCGTCGCGTCCGACGCGCGACTGCCTGTAGAAGGGCGAGGCACCGTCCGTCGCGACCAGAAGCGCCATGATGGCAACGACCGGCAGCACGACCGGAAGCATGAGAAGGACAATGAGGATATCAAACAAGCGTTTGACGCCATATCTGTAGGAAAGATTTCTGCGCTGCAGCGTGGAAGAGACCCGGTCTGCTTCATCTGCTTGGCGATTCGACACGTGCGACATTCCGCATCTCCGTAAAACGGCATCCTTGGATGCTGAACTGGTTAAAACTGAATTCGTCCGCGAATATACGACCGCAGGCTCCGCAAATCTGACACGATCTCTGCGGTTAACACTTCATTAACGTCCTGCAGACCCTGTTTACAACTAAAATTATCATGACACTTCCTGACGGAAACACGGTTGGTTAATCTGCGTAAAGCATCTCCACGCTTGCCGGAATATTGGGCTCAATTTTGAAATCGCCATGCCATCACGAAAAAAAAGCGATTTGAATTCGCTTTTATTGTACAATTGCCCGAGGGCGGACGTGCGACTATATGGATGGTATGCTTACGTAGGTGCTGCGGTGCAGCGCGTTCGTCGAAAGGCCTCCGCACAGTGTGGAGGGGGTCTGGAGACCGCGCCTTTTTTGTTGGTTAATGTTGGAAGAAGTAGAGGCCGCGATTGTCCATCTCGAATCTTTATACGGCGGTGTACAAGCTGCGTGAGCGGCCGTTCACCCTGCTTCCCGATCCCGACTTTCTGTATTGGACGGCCAAGCATCTCAACGCCTATACGGCGCTGCAATATGGGGTGCAGTCCCAGGCGCTGATCACCGTGATTACGGGTGATGTGGGTGTCGGCAAGACGACGCTTTTGCAAAATCTGCTGCGCGAGATGGCCGATACCGCCACGATCGGGCTGATCTCCAATGCGCAGGGCGGGCGCGGGGACCTGCTGCGATGGAGCCTGAACGCCTTCGCGGTGGATGTGCCTGCGGGCCTCGACTATGTCGGGCTGTTCCAGATGCTCCAGACCTTCCTGCTCAACGAATACGCGGCGGGTCGTCACACCATCCTCGTGATCGACGAGGCCCAGAGCCTCACGATCGAGGCGCTGGAAGAGCTGCGGATGCTGACCAACATCAACGCCAACAAGGACCAGCTGCTGCAGCTTATCCTTGTGGGCCAGCCGGAACTGCGCACGATGGTGGAACGACCCGACCTGTCGCAGTTCGCGCAGCGGGTGGGGGCCAGCTTCCATCTGACCGGGCTGGATGCGGACGGCACGCTTGCCTATGTCCGCCACCGCCTGCGCCATGCCGGCGGCACCGGAGAGGAAATCCCGGAGGATGCCGTCGTGCTGATCCACGAGGCGGCCCGGGGCATCCCGCGCCTCATCAACAAGATATGTGATCTTTCCATGGTTTACGGCAGTGCGCAGGTCCCCCCTGGCGTCACTGCGGATGTGGTGCGCGGCGTGCTGGTGGATGGCCTGTTCATCCGCACCCGCGACCCCGAGGCGCCCGGTGCGGATGCCACTGTTCAAGGAGTACGAGTATGATGAAGGAAGCCAGGTTCTATCTGACGATCCTGATGCACCGCCTGCCGCTGATCCTGCTGATCGCCGTCCTGACGACGGGCGCGGCAGTGCTTTACGCGCTTTCCCTGCCGCGCAGCTACACGTCCTCGGCACGGTTGCTGGTGGAAGCGCCGCAGGTCACTGAAGGGCTGTCCAGCTCCACCGTGAGCACGACGCCCCTGGCGCTGATGAACATGGTGCAGCAGAAGATCATGGCCCGCGACAACTTGGTGGCGATGGCGCGGCGTCAGGATCTCATCCCGGCCGAAGATCTTTCTGACCAGCAGATCGCGCAGATGGTGGCGGCGGCCGTTTCCATGCGCAGCGTGGGCGCGTCCACGGGCGACACAAACGTGATCACCACCATCACGGTCAATGGCGATGGGGCGGAAAAGGCGGCGGCCGTTGCCCAGGACATCGTGGATCAGGTCATCGGGGAAAGCACCCGTCAGCGGACTGCCGTTGCCAGCGGCACGATGACGTTCATTCAGGCCGAGGTCGACCGCCTTGGCGCCGAGCTTGACCGCCGTGGGCAGGAGATCATCGAATTTCAGGGTGCCAATGCCGCCTCCTTGCCGGATGGGCTCGTCTATCGCGAGTCCCGGCGGGCGGCGCTTCGGACCGATCTGGCCAGCGCCCGGTTGAGCCTGGAGACCCTGGAAAGCCAGGAGCGCAGCATTATGGCCATTGCGCAAAGCGGCACCGACGGCGGCACGCTTCAGACTCAGCTGGATGAAGTGAGGGCCGACCTGTCGCAGGCGCGGCTGGTGTTCAGCGAAAGCAACCCCCGTGTGACCCGCCTTGTCGCGCGCGAGGCGCAGATCACCGAACAGATGCAGGCTGCAGGGGCCGCCGAGGCGACAGCCATGCCCGAAGGCACGGGCAATGCACTGGCCGATCTTCAGCTTGCCGATCTGAGCCGGCGACGCATCGCACTGCAAGACCAGATCCCCGCCATACAGCAGGAGATCGAGACGCTGACCGCGGCCATCGATGCGACACCCGCCAACGCCAGCGCACTTGCGGTGATGGGTCGGGAATTGGACGCCGCGCAGATCCGCTACAACGAGGCCCGCGCCCGTCTTGAGCTGGCACAAAGCGGGGAACGGCTGGAACTGTCCGATCAGGCGCAGAGGGTCACGGTGCTCGAAACACCTACGGTTCCCGCTTGGCCCTCCAAGCCTGCGCGCAAGCTGATTGCAGCAGCAGGTCTTGCCGGAGGGATCGGCCTCGCCTTCGCTCTCGTCGTTCTGCTCGAGTTGCTGAGCGGGCGGGTTCGCCGGTCCGGCGATCTCGTGAACGCGCTCGACATCACGCCCATCGTCACCGTGCCGCTGCTTCCGAAAAGGGCGCGTGGCTGACCCTTCATCGTGCCGCAAAGGAATAACAAATGGAAAAACTTCGCGCCGCAATGGAGAAATCCCGGGCCATGAGGACAGGGACGGATTGGGCGCCGCGCCCGTCTTCCGCCTTGCCCCGCCAAAGGTTGGGTGGCGCATCCTGGTCCGATCTTCAGGCCCTTCCGGCCGACCTGACCGAACTTGCGCCGGCGGCCAGTCTGGGCGGCAACATGGCCGCACCGTTCGACCTGTTGCGGACCCGTCTTTGGACGATGATGCAGGCGCAGGGCTGGCGGCGCGTGGCGATCACCTCGCCCGCCCCGCAGGCAGGCAAGACGACGCTGGCCTTCAATCTTGCCGTCAGCCTGATGCGTCAGTCGGATAACAGGATCGTGCTGATGGACATGGACATGCGCCGCCCCGGACTGGGCCGGATGCTGGGGTTGAAGGGGGAAGCGGGGGCCGGAACCGCCGAAGTTCTGACGGGTGAGGTGCCTTTTGCCGAGGCCGCTCATCTTCTATCCGGCAACCTTGCCATCACGGCCAACAGGCGGCCACGGGCCGGTTCGGCGGAAATCCTGCAAAGCGCCCGCGCCGGGCAGATCCTGAAGCAGATCGAGACGGATTATGCGCCGTCGATCATGATCTTCGATCTTCCACCGATGCTTGCCTGCGATGACGCGGCAGCGTTTCTGCCGATGGTGGATTGCGCGCTTCTTGTCGTAGAGGCCGAGGTGTCCACCGTCACGCAGGTGAACCATTGTGAGAAGGAACTTGCCAGCCTGACCAATGTCGCAGGGGTGGTGCTGAACAAGAGCCGTTTCGAAGGAAAGGAAACCTATGGGGATTACTGACCCCGGACGGTTTCCTTCCGGTGCCGCATCATGACAGCCACGAAAACACGCCCCAAGCGACGGTAGCCCAGATGAGGGCACCGATGATGCAGAACGGAATGATCCACCAGCCACTTTTCATATTTCCGCTCCATCGGTGGGATCTGGGCTTCAGCCAACGGTGCGACGTGATGGCCCGGGGCAGGGAGGTAACGGTCGTATGTTCGGTGTTGGAGGACATGCCGCAGATCTTCCGTATGATAGTTGCACGCTGGAGATTATCTTTTCACTTAAAGCTTAATAAATCCTTCATCAACCAAAGGTTGTGTGGTGGGAGCATTATCTGCTCCATCCGACAGATCGGCAACACGCTTTTCCGAGCATCGAACAGGGACGAATTTGACTCCTTCAAAGGATGAAAATGGTATTATGAAAGAAATTGGCTGTCTGTCCAATATTTCGGACGACCATGCAACAAGAGCCGAAAATAAGAGTAGATTTGCAACCCAAGGATGTAATCAGATACATCACGGTGATTCTCCGTATTGATCGTGCCATGATTGCTTTGCGGGGTGCCGCACTTTTTGCTTGCCGATCCCCTGTTGCAGCAGGCGGGGCCTTCTAATTTCGTGGGCTGTCAGGTTGTGCTGTATTGAAGTGCTGATCTGTGCGCACGTCTTTGGGATGTAGAATTTCGAATTGCGTTCCTTTCAGGCGCTGGCCGGTGTCGACGCATAGAAATCTGACAGTTGCCTTGATAATTCCGGTCTTTCGCGTCCCCACGGACTTGTCGGCGGTGGATTGGTGGGGCATCAATAATAAAGTGTTCGGGAGTATAAGTATGCCTCATTTGCAGGCTCAGATAGCGGTCATCGTGGTCAATTACGGGACGGCGGATCTTGCGATAGCCGCAGTGGAAAGCGTTCTTGCGCGGACACATGATGGATACTCGGTCGAGGTTCACCTGGTTGACAATGCCTCCTCGGGTGAGGATGCGGAGCTTCTTGCAAAGGCAGCTGTTCAGCCTGGCTGGACCGAACGGGTGGTCCTTTGGCTGGAATCTGAAAATCACGGGTTCGGGCGTGGCAACAATGTCGTGCTTCAGGCGCTGGCGGCACGCGCCGTTCCACCGGATTACATCTTCCTTCTCAATCCCGATGCGTCGCTTGAAAACGATGCCATCGCGATACTCGCGTCCTTCCTTGACGATACACCGGATGCGGCGGCGGCCGGCGCGCAGATCCTGCGCCCGGATCGCGGGGCTGTCACGGCGGCGTTCCGGTTTCCCGGCATGGCCAGCGAGTTTTCCGAGGCGTTGGGCGTGGGCACCGTCAGTCGGATTTTCGCAAGCAGCCAGGTGGCGTTTCCGGTGGATCTGTCCCGACAAAGAATTGGCTGGGCTTCGGGTGCGGCGGTCATGCTGCGGTTCGACATGGCGCGGCAGGTGGGCTTCTTCGATACGGATTTCTTCCTGTATTACGAGGAAACGGAATTGATGTGGCGCCTGCAAAAGGCAGGTCATGATGTCTGGTTCGTGCCCGAGGCGCGGATTTCGCACGTGGCAGGTGCGGCCACGGGAATGCAGGGCGGCAAGCACCTCAGCAAGAAGCAGCCAAGCTATTGGTATGACAGCTGGCGGTTGTATTACGTAAAGACACACGGCGTCTGGGGCGCACGCCGCGTTGCATTGGCGCGGGCCTTGGGCTTTGGCCTGAATGTCGCCCTTCGGACCGTGACCCGGCAGCAGGTCAGGGGGCCCATGAACTTCTGGGGGGACTTCCGCACCTTTGTCCTGCGCCCCCTGTTCTTTGGCAATCCTGCGGAAGCGCATCCCTGGGGCCGCAACGCCAAGACAAAGGACGTCGCCTCGAAATGACCGTGAACACCGCCCGCCGGACGCGGCTGCCGGCCCCCCCTCTTTCAGGGGGGGGGACGAATGCCAACCCCAAGGACATCGGCTTCTGGGCTTTGGTCCGGGAAGATCTTCGCACGCATGACGGCGATTGGGCGGCGCAGGGGTTCTGGACGCTTTTCTGGCATCGCTTCGGGAACTGGCGCATGGGTTTGCCAAAGCTGGCAAGACTGCCATGCTCCCTGCTTTATCGCGTGATGTTCAAGCTGTGCGAGATAATCTGCGGGATGAAGCTGTCTTACAATGTGCCGGTGGGACGACGCGTGCGGCTGGATCATTTCGGTGGAATGGTTCTGGGGGCCCGGGCAATCGGGTCTGACGTGATACTTCGGCAGAACACGACGTTGGGAATTGCCTCTACGGTGGATCTGAATGCCAAGCCCACGATTTGCGATGGCGTTCATGTTGGCGCGGGCGCGGTCATCATCGGTAACATCACTGTGGGAAAAGGCGCGCGTATCGGTGCAAATGCTGTCGTGACACGCGATGTCGCGGCGGGAGCGATCGTCGGGGGTGTGCCTGCCCGGGTGATCGGGCATGTCGACGGGACAGGAAGCATACCCGATCCGGTCGCAGCGCCCGACACTCATGCCACAATCAACGCGATCACGGCGTCTATCTGACTCTGCGAGTGCCAGCCTGCGGGATGCCGTCAAGGCAGAAGGTCTATCGGAATACTCACATTCCGTCAGTGACCATTGCGGGGGGGCGGCGACACCGACACCGCACCCTTTAACGATTTACGCGAACGTGTATCCGGCCAGACGCTGTTCGAACTGGTCCACCCGAGTCTTCCACTGCCAGGTGATGGCCGTCGCGCGGGCCTGTTCGGACATGCGCTTCCAGTCTGCATGCGGCATCTGGCGCACTAAGGCGATCTTGTCCACAAAAGCCTCAGCATCCGAAGGCAGCAGCCATCCATTGCAGCCGTTGACGATGATATCTTCGGACGCGCCGAAGCGGGTGGCCAATACCGGTGTTCGGCAGGCCATTGCCTCCAACAGGGGCAATCCGAAACCTTCCTTTCAGCTGGGAAGGATCCACGCGTCGCAGGAGGCATAGATACTTGGGATGCGGGATTGCGGCGGTGCGGCTTCGAACTTTACGTGATCGGGCAGCGGATCGTCATGCGGGGGTGGGGTCGAACCAAAGGCCACGACCTCCAACCCCGGTATGCGAGCTTTGGCTTTACGCACGATTTCCAACGCAAGCGGCATGTTCTTGCGTTCGCCGCGCTGATACAGGAAGCCTATCTTCACCGATGAATTCCGGTCACGCGGGGGCGCGTCGAAATGCTGCGTGTCCACGCCGTTCAGGACGAGGTCGATATCCATGGCGCCGTGGTTTTCGGAAATGGTCTTCCGGATGTAGCTGGATACCGCGATCAACTTAAATCCGGCATGATATGTTGCGGCGATACGGTCATGCGGCAAGTGGGGAAACATCTCGTAATCTTGCAGCAGATAGACCTTTCTGCCCTTGGAGGGGGGAAGCTTCGCAACCCATTCGGCCGTTTCCCACCAGGTCGCGACCACAACATCGGCATCTTCCAGATCGTCGGCCGTCGCGGGTCGGCACGTTTCCAGAATCTTGTGACGATCCCCAAGGGGGGCGAACAGCGAAGTCCCGACATGCACGTTCAATTTGCGGCGGTAGACGACGGCCCGCAATCGGTCGCGCAGGCTGGCGGGGGCATTTGGCTGCGACACCACCCGCACGTCATGGCCCCGTTCCGCAAGCGCCTTGGCATAGACCGAAACGACACGGATACCTCCGGTAAGGCCGGCAAACGGCAACACGAAGGTGATCTTCATCGGCGGGACCGGATAATCTGCCGGAACGGGCAACACGTTAACCATTAATACAACCCATAACATGAATACAACGTGGATACTGGTATCGAGGATGTAGGACGGAGACCCGTCCATCAATGCGCCAATGTAGTTGACGGCCAAATTTTGCACAATGTCGCGCATGGGTCTGCAGGGCCTGCAGGCATATCGGCAATGGTGGATCCTGATACCCGACATGGCCCTGAAACGAATGTCGCAACTGTCAGTGACGGTGCCGCGCAACGTGTCGATCCCTGCTACTGCCTCAATCTGCGGCGAAAGAAACGGGAACGCTTCCGGTTTGTGCGGCAGAAGTAGTTTCTTTCTTGTGCAATGCCTTGGCGGCCGTAAGGTTAATAGATTCAGCGAAGACATGACTTGCGCGCCGGTGTTTCCCAACCAGAAGGCTACCATCATGACAGGCGTGAAAGGCAATTTTACAGCAGATATCGTCGTAGTGGGCTCCGGCATGGGGGGCGCGTTCACCGCCCTTGGACTTGCCCGATCTGGGTTGTCGATCCTTGTCCTTGAATCGGGGGGATTGCCGGATGTGGCCCATGCCGGTCTGGCACAGCGGGCGCTGTCCCGCCTGACGCATCGGAGGATCGCCAGGAAAGGCCGGTGGCCGGGAATGCTTCGCGTGCAGGCAGGCGAGGGAGACGGGGCGTGCGTGTATCCAGGCGCACTGGGCCACGGCGTCGGCGGCTCCGGCGCGATTTATGGGGCGGCACTTGGCCGGTTCCGGCGCAGCGATTTCGAACGCGACGATTGCACGGGTCTTGCCGCCGGTGCCTGGGGCAACGTGCTGGCGAACGACTGGCCCGTTCGCGCGGCAGAGATGTTTTCGGCCTATGACGAGGCGGAAGCGCTGCTGGGCGTGGTGGGTGGACGCGATCCCTTGGAGGACGACCTTGCGCAACCCCTGCCGCCTGCCGACATCTCCCCCCGCGACAGGGACATATCGGAACTTCTCCGGCAGGGCGGGGCGCATCCCTACCGTCTGCCGGTGGGCATAGATTACGAATTTCTCCGACGTGGGGCGAGCGAGCTGGAAGGCCGCCGCAACGGCTGGAACAGCGGTCTGGAACTGGCGGTGCAGCAGGGTCGGCTGACATTGCGGACCGATGTGCATGTCACCGCGATCACCCGGATCACCGGGGGACTTTCCCTGCATCTCGTGGGGGGCGGCACGATCGAGGCGCGGCAAGTGGTGCTTGCGGCAGGTGCACTGAACACGCCGCGTATCCTCATGGCCTCTCCCGATCTGTTCGGGGGCCCCCTGCCAGACATGCTTGGCAGGGGGCTGATGTTTCACAAAAGCGATTTCTTCTATACCCGCGCCTGTGGCGATCAGAGTACATCCGGCCCGCGCAAGTCCATCGCGCTTCGGGATGGCTATGTCCTCCCTTCCGGACGACCGGGAGGGGAGGTGCAATCCCTGCCCATCCGCCTCGGTACCGAGCTCATCTCCGAAATTCTGGGGCGTGACGGTGCAGGAACCCGGACGGGCGCGGCGATCCGGCTGCTGCGTCGTCTTCCCGGCCAGATCCGTGACACGGGGGTGGATATCGGCAGGCTGACCCTTTTCGCGACGATTCTGGAGGATATGCCGTATACCGGGAATCGCGTGCTGGCCTCTGATGGCAGGCAGGCGGGTGATATCGGCATCATTTATCACGAGTCGGACGAACTGCGCGACCGTCAGACCGAATTGCGGCACGTGATCCGCACGATGTTCGGCGAGGCGGGGTCGGGTTTCCTGTCGATCGGCGAAAAGCAGATGAACTGGGGTCATCCCTGCGGCACCTGCCGCATGGGTCTGGATCCTGCTAGTTCCGTCACGGATGCAGACGGCCGGTTGCACGGCATGGAGGATATTCGCATTGCCGACGCGTCGACATTCGCGTCCTCTGCCGGCACCAATCCGGGTCTTACCGTGGTGGCGCAGGCGCTTCGCGTCGCATCCGCGCTGCGGGCGGATCTCGCGAACTGACCGCAGAAACAGGCCACCCGTTCAAACTGGCCGGACAGTCAGCTTCCGGCGATTTCGGGGCTTTGACATCAGGTTCGGTCGGGCGGGTTTTCGATTGGCGCCAGACTATTCGGATTTCGACGGGCGATCCGTTCTTGCATCGTTGATCTGCCGGAACATGCCCGCGTCCTTCATGTCGGCAATTTGGCCGTTCAAGGTTCAGTACCAATCGGATGATCGATCGGCGCTATCGTGTGGCAATGGAACCAACCGATCTTCCGCGCTTTTTCCAGACCAAGGCGACCTTGATCTGGATGCCATATGCTGCAGCCATAAGCGTGTGTCCTGAAGAATGAACATCTGGCTCTTGCCGTCGAGGTCATGCCCTCGGTCATGGCCAGCATGTTGCACGGCGGATGCCAGCGCAGGAACAGCCGGAATGAAAAACGCATCACCGGGCCGAATGCAGGCAAGTCATCACATTCGGCCCGATTGCGGTGGATATGCCGGCCTATTCCGCAGCGACAGACCGCTCCTGTCCGACCAGCGCCCGCACGCGGGGAATAAGATCGCGACCGTAGATGAACGCGTCCTCCAGCGGGTCGAAGCCTCGGATCAGGAAGGTGTCGATGCCGATACGGTGATAATCCAGCATCGCCTCGGCCACCTGATCCGCCGTGCCCACCAGCGACGTGGAATTGCCTGCAGCTCCCGTCAGCTTCGCCATCCCTGTCCAGAGCCGCTTGTCCAGACGAGAGCCCTTGTCGGCCGCTGCCAGCAAGCGGCGCGAACCTTCGTTCGGCGGGCTTGCACTGCCCCCTGTCGGGATGTGGCGCGTCGGTTCGTTCGCCCGCAGCGCCGTCGCGCGGGCCAGTAAGCGGTCGGCCTTGTCCCATGCGGCGTCCTCGGTCTCGGCCAGGATGGGGCGCAAGGACAGGCTGAAGCGCGGGATGCGTCCGAATGGTTCGGCGGCGGCACGGACTGCGGCGATGGTTTCGGCCACCTGCTCCAGTGTCTCGCCCCAAAGGGCGTAGGTGTCGGCGTGTTTTCCTGCCACGGCCAGTGCTGCTGCGGAAGAACCACCAAAGAATACCGGCAGGTTGCGCGGCCGGACATCCGACCGGCCGCCCGACACGCGGTAATACTCTCCGGCGTAATCGAACGGCTCCTGCGTCTGCCACTGAAGGCGCAGGATTTCGATGTATTCGGACGCACGCGCGTAACGCTCGTCCTTGCTCAGCCAGTCGCCATCCCGGGCCATTTCGGCATCGGCCGCTCCCGTGATGATGTGGACGGCGACACGTCCGTCCGTCAGATGGTCCAGCGTTGCCAGCTGCCGCGCCGCCAGCGTGGGGGCCACGAAGCCCGGTCGGTGGGCCAGCAGGAAGCCGAGCCGCGACGTGACGCTGGCTGCATATTGCCCCACCAGCAGGCTTTCGGGAGAGTGGGAGTGGAATGCCAGCAACACGCGGTCGAAGCCGCCCGCCTCATGGATGGCGGCAGCGGCCCGAATATGCTCGCGGTCGATGGCGGGGCCGGTAAAGGGGATCGTTTCGGACCCGTTGCGGTTGCCGATGAAACCGATGAACTCGATGCTCATGTCTGCTTCCTTCAAAAGGTGATCCATTCGGGATCGTCCACCGGCACAAGGTCGGGCAGGTTCACGACCACTTCCTCCGTGCCGCTGCGGACAAGGGCGCAATGCAGATCCTCGGTGTCGGAGGCGTTCAGTTCCTGATGCGGCATGTAGGGCGGGACCAGCAGGAACGACCCTGCCTCCGCCTTCGTGATGAACTCCAACCGCTCGCCCCACCGCATGAGTGCGGTGCCGGACGTGACGAAGATGATGCTTTCCAGCGGCCCGTGATGATGCGCGCCCGTGATCTCCCCGGGCTTGATGTGGTTCGTGCCGGCCCAGAGGGCGGAGGATCCGGTGCGGCTGCCGGAGATTGCGACCTGCCGGTTCATGCCCTTCGTCTCGGGCGTTCCCGTGTCGCGGGACAGGGGGGCGATGACGCGGATGCCGTCCGTCTTCCAGTTCTTTGCAGGTGCGTTCATGTCATGTCTCCTTTCAATGGTGCACGCCCAGCCAGTCGAGGAACCGGCCACGCAGGCGGGCGATGTCGGGGTCGGCCACATCGCGGGGGCGTGGCAGATCTATGCGGTGTTCGTGGGCAATAATGCCCTCCTTCATCACCAGAACACGGTCTGCCAGCAGGGCGGCCTCCTCCACGTCGTGGGTGACGAGCAGGACGGCGCATCCGTGACGCTGCCAGAGTTCCGCCACGAGCGTCTGGGCTTTTATGCGGGTCAACGCGTCAAGCGCTGCAAAAGGTTCGTCCAGCAGCAGCAACTCCGGCTCGCGCACCAGCGCTCGGGCCAGTGACGCGCGCTGCGCCTCTCCCCCCGACAGCACCTTGGGCCAGACGTCGGCACGGTGCGACAGACCCACCTCGGCCAGTGCGCGTTCGGCCAAGGCGCGATCGGGCTGGGGCAGCCCCAGCACCACATTGCGCCAAACGGTCTTCCATGGCATCAGGCGAGGTGCCTGGAACGCCACGGCGCGGCGGGCAGGAACCTCCACGTCGCCGTCGAAATCGCGGTCCAGATCGCCAAGGATGCGCAACAGCGTGGACTTGCCGCAGCCGGATGCCCCCAAAAGCACCACGAATTCCCCGGCCGCGATCGTCAGCTCCAGTCCTTCGATCACGCGGCGGCCGTCGAAGCTTCGGTTCAATCCGCTGATCCGGACGGCATCGGGGGCGGTTGCGGCCGCTATGTGCCGGTGAACGAGGGACGCCATGACAGAAGGCTCCTTTCAAGAAGGCGGACGAAGAAGTCCACGGCAAGGCCCAGCAGGGCATAGACGACAAGGCAGACGACGATCACGTCGGTCTGGAAGAACTCGCGCGCGGTCGCCATGAGGTATCCGATCCCGGCGGTGGCGTTGATCTGCTCTCCGAACACCAGGGCCAGCCATGCGACGCCCAAGGCATAGCGAAAGCCCACAAGGGCGTTCGGCAGGGCGCCTGGCAGGATGACATGGCGCACCATCGCGGTGCGGGACATGCCCAGCGTGCGGGCTGCTTCCACCAATGTCTGGTCCACGCCCCGGATGCCGGCATAGACGTTGATGTAAAGCGGGAAGGCCGTCGCCAGCGCGATGAGGGCGATCTTCGGCGCCTCTCCGATCCCGAGCCAGATGATCAGCAACGGGATCAGTGCCACGTTCGGCACCGTCCGCATCATCTGCATGGGGGCGTCCACCAGATCCTCGCCCAGCCGGCTCAGCCCGGCAGTGATCGCGAGCACCATTCCGATACCCCCGCCAATGGCCAATCCCGCAACGACCCGCTGCAAGGAAACGAGGATCGCCGACTGCAATTCCCCCGTCCGGGCAAGTTCCGTGGCGCTGCCGATGACGGTGGAAGGTGCCGCCAACACCTCTGCCGGCAGCACGCCGGTTATGGAGGCGAACTGCCAGAGCGCCAGCAGCAGCAGCGGTCCGGCGGTGCGTCGTAACACGCGGGGCGGACCTTTGCGCGGTGTCGCGGGGCGCAGCCGTTCCAGCCTCGGCGCTGGGCGGATGGGGGCCATCAGCGTCATTGGGTGGCCTCGTGCAGCGGCTCCCGCTCGATGAATTGCGACAGATCGAGAGTGCCTTTCAGGACCCCCGCCTCCACCCATGTGTCGTGGACCTTCTGCAGATCGGCGGCCAACGCGTCATCAATGGGGCGACGGGTGTAGGACGTCTGCTCCTCGAACATCGGTTCCACCACCTTGCGGTCCTGCTTGGCAAACTGGGCATAGAAGTCGAGGAAATCGTCATGGTTGTCGCGCGACCAGGCGTAGGCACGTTCCATCCGGTCGGCGTAATCGGCAATGGCGGCGCGCTTGGCCGGATCGGCCAGAGCATCCTCTGTCGCGGCATAGACGGAATAGCCGCTGTTGATGCCCGCGCCGTCGATCAGCTTCGTTGCGCCCAAAGTGCCAGTCGTCCGCGCGGTATAGATCCCCCACGTGCCCCAGGCATCGATGCTGCCCGCCTGAAACGCGGCCGAGGCATCGGTGGGTGCAAGGAAGGCCAATGTCACTTCGGACGGATCGATTCCGGCCTGCTTCAGCGCGCCCAGCACGAGGTAATGCGAAACGCTGCCCCGCGTTGTCGGCGAGATCGTCCTGCCGCGCAGATCTTCGATTGTCGTGATGTCGCTGTCCTTCGGCACGATGATCGATGTTCCCTGACCGCCGTTGTTGAACGCCGCCGCGATCTTCACCTTGGATCCACCTGCAATGGCACTGACGGCGGGGGAATCGGCCGAACTGCCGATATCGATCGCCCCGCCCTTCAATGCCTCGTGCAGGTTAACTGCGGCGGGATAAACCGACCATTCGATGCGGTAGGGCACGTCCTCCAGCAGGCCCGCAGCCTCCAATCGGGCGCGTTCGGCGCCGACCTGATCGCCGACGCGCAGCACGATGTCCTGTGCATGGAGGGGAAGCGCCATGAACGTAGACGCGGCGAGCATGAGTGTTGCGAACCGCCGTCGCGACAGGATCGAGCGCAGCATGTCATGTCCTTTCAGAACGTGTCAGATAAACACGACTATAATTGTCGTGTCTTTTCTGTCTGTTCCAAAGGATGGCCCCCGAGGAGGAGGATCTGGTTGCGCGGTGCATGAAAGAGAGGTTTTCATGCCCCTGCCGGTTGATCCGGCGCAAGGATAGAGTTCTGGGGTGCTTGACCGGCGGGGCATGCGCAAGCCGAAGTAGCCGCCTGCGATGATCGGTGGTTCTGTTGACAAGTCGGGGAAGCGGACTGCCGAATGCGACTGGTTGCGGGGCCGCGGTACTTTCCTGCAGTCCGGAGAGACGAGAAAGGTAGGGTTTCCGGCCAGAAACCACTTCATTCTGGCTTATCGATTTCGGGAGTTGGATCTTACTGGTCGGAGCGAGAGGATTCGAACCTCCGACCCCCTGCTCCCGAAGCAGGTGCGCTACCAGGCTGCGCTACGCTCCGACCGTGGCGAGGGGACTATCCCGTTCCCCCTGCCTTTGCAAGGGTCATCATCAGCGTTTCAGCTGTTTCTGCCAGCGCAGCATCGGTCCAACGCGGGGGGACGAAACCTCGGCCCGCCAGCGCGACCGCGTGACAGGCTTTTCGGTGGACGGGCCGCGATCTTCGCGCATCACGATATACAGGCCCGACGCGACAATGACGCCCGCGCCGAGGACCGTAGTGCGATCGACGGATTCCCCGAAAACCAGAAAGCCGTAAAGTGCAGCCCATATGATCTGGCTGTATTGCATGGGGGCAACCAGCACGGCCTCTCCCACCCGATAGGCGTTGATGGTCAGCAGCATTCCCGCGAAAGACAGCAAAGACATCAGGCCGATCAGGCCAAGATGCTGGATGGGCATGGGCTCGTACACGAAGGGCAGGGCGCAGGCCATGACGACGAAGTTGGTCATCATCGGATACAGCAGCAGCACGACGCTGCGTTCCGCCCGCCCGATCTTGCGCACGATGATCGCCCCCAGTGATCCGAACACGGCAGAGGCGAGGGCGGCAAGGTGCCCCAGCGTCAGCGGTGCCGATCCCGGCTGGATCACGATCATCACGCCGATCAGGCCAGCAACGATGGCACCACCCCGATGGAGGCCAACCCGTTCGCCCAGCACGGGGATCGCCAGCAGGGTGATCAGCAGTGGCGTGGCGAACAGGATCGCATAGGCCTGCGCCAACGGCAGCACGGTGAAGGCATAGAACGCGCTTACCCCTGCGACGACCGACGACACGGTGCGCAGCAGCGTCCACCAGGGATGGCGGGGGATCAGGTTGCCGTCGGTCCGGTCCCGCATCAGCATGACCGTGGCCAGCGGCATCCCGAAGCAGACCGAAAAGAACACGATCTGCACGGGGCTGTAGGAGCCGCCGAGATATTTCACCACCGTGTCGTGGCTGGAATACACGAAGAAGGCAGTCAGGGCCGACAATGCGGCGCGGAGGTTGTTTTTTCCGTCCATGGGCTTCGTCTGAGGGCTGTTCCGCCCTCAACCTGACCCATCCGCGCCGCAAGGCAAGGGGCTTTATGCCGCCAGCGCTGCCACGATCGCGTCACCCATCTGGCTGGTGGACAGGGGGGTGCCGCCTTCCGGTCCCATCAGATCGGCAGTGCGGTGGCCGTCCGCCAGAACCTTCTCGACCGCGCGTTCCAACCGGGTTGCATGATCCCCCAGATCGAAGGAATAGCGCAGCGCCATGGCGAAGGACAGGATGGAGGCAATGGGATTGGCCTTGCCCTGACCCGCGATGTCGGGGGCCGATCCGTGCACGGGTTCGTACAGCGCCTTGGGTCGGCCGTTCGCCATCGGTGCGCCCAGGCTGGCCGAGGGCAGCATGCCCAGGCTGCCGGTCAGCATTGCCGCCGCATCCGACAGAAGATCGCCGAACAGGTTGTCGGTCACGATCACGTCGAATTGCCTCGGGTTGCGAACCAGCTGCATCAGGCCATTGTCGGCATACATGTTCGACAGGGCGACATCGGGATATTCGTTGTCATGCACCCACTTCACCTCCTCGCGCCACAGCACGCCGGATTCCATGACATTCGCTTTTTCCATCGAACAGACGCGGTTGCCGCGGCGGCGGGCCATCTCGAAGGCCGATCGCGCGATGCGGCGGATTTCGGCGGTGGTGTAGCGTTGGGTGTTGATGCCGACGCGCCCCCCCTGGTTGTCGTCGTGAATACCGCGCGGTTCGCCGAAATAGACGCCGGAAGTCAGTTCGCGCACGATCACGATGTCGAGGCCGGACACCACCTCGCGCTTCAGGCTGGAAAAGTCGGCCAGCGCCTCGAAGCACTGTGCGGGGCGCAGGTTGGCGTAAAGGTCCATTTCCTTGCGGATACGCAGAAGGCCTGCCTCGGGGCGCAGGGCATAATCGACGCCGTCATATTGCGGGCCGCCCACGGCCCCCAGCAGCACCGCATCCACCGCCTGCGCACGTTCCAGCGTGGCATCGGACAAGGGCACGCCATGCGTGTCGTAGGAGGTGCCGCCGATCAGCCCCTCCTCCACGTCGAAGGCGACGCCTTGGGTGCCAAGCCAGCCGATGACCTTGCGAACCTCGGCCATGACTTCGGGGCCGATGCCGTCGCCCGGCAGGATGAGAAGGGAAGGATTGGCCAAGGACACCTCCTGTTTTCCGTGGTGGGACTGGCCTAGCTGTCGCGGTCGGGGGGGTCAAGCGGCCCTTGTTCGGGGGCGGGTTCGCCTCTATCTTCCAGCCATGAAACGCTTCATCCCCTTTCTGAACAAAGGCCCCTTCGTTCCGGTGATCCGGTTGCAGGGCGTCATCTCCTCCCGGGCCATGTCCGACGCCTCGATGGCCCCGCTGATCGAGCGGGCGTTTTCGCGCGGCAAGCCCGTGGCGGTGGCGGTCATCATCAACTCCCCCGGCGGATCGCCTGCCCAGTCCAGCCTGATCGCCGCCCGCATCCGCCGGTTAGCGGACGAGAAATCGCTGCGCGTCCATGTCTTCATCGAGGATGCGGCAGCGTCGGGCGGATACTGGCTGGCTTGCGCCGGGGATGACATCTGGGTGGATCAAAGCTCGCTCGTCGGTTCGATCGGGGTGATATCGGCGGGCTTCGGCTTTCCGGAATTCATGGCCCGCCACGGGATCGAACGGCGGGTGACGACGGCGGGGCGGTCCAAATCCCTGGCCGATCCCTTCCTGCCCGAAAAACCCGAGGATGTGGATCGTCTGCGCGCGATCCAGGCCCCGATCCACGATGCCTTCATAGCACATGTGAAATCCCGTCGCGGGGCACGGCTGTCCGATGCGGACCTGTTCAACGCCGATATCTGGGTGGGGCAGCAAGCGGTCGATCTGGGACTCGCCGATGGCGTCGGCCATCTGGTGCCCAAGATGCGGGAGCTCTACGGCCAGAAGATCCGGCTGATCCCCTATGCTCCCAAGCGCGGGATGCTCGCACGGTTCGGCTTCCGCGTGGCGCAGGCCACGTTCGGAGAGGTCGAGGACCGTCTGGCATGGACAAGGCTGGGATTGTGACATGCTGATCAAGATCGCCGTCCTGTTTCTGGTCGTCATCGTCATCCTGGGCTTTCTGGGGGTATTGCGCCGAAAGCGATGAGACTTGTCCCAGTTGTCGCAGGGCTGTTACCCAATTCGGGAGAACCCTCTGATACTTTGGGGTTTTGACAGTAATGGCAAAATCTTTCGTTCAAAAGCAATGGCTTGAAAACACGCCTAAAAAGTAGGCAGTTTAAGCCCCGTCCTGCAAAACAACGATTTTTTCGCGCTTCCCGCCATTTGTGCCCAGCCTTATCCACAGGAACGGTGGATGCCTTTCCTCTTGCCCCTCCATCGGGGATCATTGCAGACCATCGGGAATCACTCGTGACTGACGCCGTCGATACCGCGCCCACCGGCCATCAGGTCATTCAGGGCTATCTCAAGACGCTGGACGCATCCCCCGGCGTCTACCGGATGCTGGATGCCCAAAGTCAGGTGCTCTATGTCGGCAAAGCGCGCAACTTGCGGGCACGGGTGTCGAACTATGCCCGCACCTCCGGCCATTCGGGACGCATCGCGCGGATGATCCGCGAAACCGCAACGATGATGTTCCTGACCACCCGGACAGAGACGGAGGCGCTGCTGCTGGAGCAGAACCTCATCAAGCAGCTGAAGCCGCGCTACAACGTGCTGCTGCGCGACGACAAGTCGTTCCCCGACATCCTGATCGCCAAGGATCATGCCTTTCCGATGATCCGCAAGCATCGCGGCAAACGGGGGAAGGACGGCAGCTACTTCGGTCCGTTTGCCAGCGCGGGCGCGGTGAACCGCACGCTGAACCAGCTGCAGCGCGTGTTCCTGTTGCGGACCTGTTCGGATTCGGTGTTCGAAGGGCGGACCCGTCCCTGCCTGCTTCACCAGATCAAGCGTTGCGCCGCCCCCTGTGTCGGCAAGGTCAGCGCCGAAGATTACAACGGTCTGATCGCGGATGCGGAACAGTTCCTGAAAGGCCGGTCGACCCGCGTGCAGGCCGATCTGGCCCGCGACATGGCCGCCGCGTCCGAGAACATGGAGTTCGAGCGTGCTGCCGCCCTGCGCGACCGCATCAAGGCGCTGACGCAGGTGCAGCAGGGGCAATCCATCAACCCCAAGGGCGTGGCAGAGGCGGATGTCATCGCGTTGCATATGGAAGGTGGGCAAGCCTGCGTGCAGGTCTTCTTCATTCGCGCCAACCAAAGCTGGGGTAACCGAGACTTCTACCCCAAAACCGCCGGGGCCGAGGCGCCGGAGGTGCTGGAGGCGTTCCTGACGCAGTTCTATGACGACAAGGAGCCACCGCGGATGGTGCTGCTGAACACCTCGGTCGACAATCCCGATCTGGTGCAGGCCGTCCTGTCCGAACGTGCGGGCCGCAAGGTCGTCGTTGGCGTTCCGCAACGCGGAGAGAAGGCGGAGCTGGTGGAGAATGCCGCCCGTAATGCCCGCGAAAGCCTGGCCCGCCGCATGTCCGAAAGCGCCACGCAAACCAAGCTGCTCGACGGTCTGGCCGAGGCGTTCGGCCTCGAAGGTCCACCCCAGCGGATCGAGGTGTACGACAACTCCCACATCCAGGGGACGAATGCCGTGGGTGGCATGATCGTCGCGGGGCCGGAAGGGTTCATCAAGAGCCAGTATCGCAAGTTCAACATCCGCAGCGAGGCAGGGGCCAACAGCGACGATTTCGGCATGATGCGCGAGGTTCTGACCCGCCGCTTCGAGCGCCTGCTGAAGGAAGATCCCGACCGCCAGTCCGACGCGTGGCCCGACCTGCTGCTGATCGACGGTGGCGCGGGACAGGTCAGTGCCGTGCAGGAAGTGCTGGTGGAACTGGGCGTGGAGGATGTGCCGATGGTAGGTGTGGCCAAAGGAATCGACCGCGATCAGGGCAAGGAGGAGTTCCACCGCGTCGGAATCCGCCCCTTCGCCCTGCAGCGCAACGACCCCGTCCTGTATTTTATCCAGCGGATGCGGGACGAGGCGCACCGCTGGGCCATCGGTGCCCACCGCGCGAAACGGGCCAAGGCCGTAAGTGCCACCCCGCTGGACGAGGTTCCGGGCGTCGGGGCCGCGCGCAAGCGGGCGTTGCTGGCGCATTTCGGTTCCGCGAAGGCGGTGGCACGGGCCGGACTTCAGGATTTGCAGGCTGTGGAAGGTATTTCGGCGCAAATGGCGCAGAACATCCACGATTTCTTCCATCCTCAGGGCTGAAATGCGCGCCGCGCCACATATCTGTTGCAAGGCCGCCCCTTTTCCTTGGGGTGGCAAACAGGATATGCCGCAGACATGACATGGAACATTCCCAACGTCCTTACCGTCCTTCGTCTGCTGGCCGCCCCGGGTGTGGCGCTGATGTTCCTTTATTTCCATCGCCCCTGGGCTGACTGGCTGGCCTTGTCGCTGTTCGTGGGCGCGGCAGTGACCGACTGGTTCGACGGCTATCTGGCACGCCTGTGGAAGCAGGAATCCAATTTCGGTCGCATGATGGACCCGATTGCCGATAAGGCGATGGTCGTGATCGCGCTGGTCATCATCACCGGCTACTCCGGCATGAACCCCTGGCTCATCCTGCCCGCGACCGTGATCCTGTTCCGCGAAGTCTTCGTGTCGGGCCTGCGGGAGTTTCTGGGCGCGCGTGCCGGTCTGCTGAAGGTTACCAAGCTGGCCAAGTGGAAGACAACGGCGCAGATGATCGCCATCTCCGTCCTGTTTCTGGGCACCGGGCTTGAATATCTGGAAGGTATCGCCCTTCAAGGCATGACACCTGCCGAATATTCGGAGGCCGTGACATTGGGAATGGAACCTGCGATCCGCACCTGCGGCTCTGTCGGGTGCGCCACGACGGCAACACTGATCGGGCTGGTGCTGATCTGGATTGCGGCCATCCTGACGGCCATCACCGGCATGGATTACTTCATCAAGGCCTTGCCCTTCCTGCGGGACGAAGAATGATCGACATCCTTTATTTCGCCTGGGTGCGCGAACGCATCGGCCTGCCCCGTGAACGGGTGGAGACGACGGCTGCCACCGTGGCCGATCTGGTTGCCGAACTGCGCATGCGCGAGGAGCGTTATGCGCTGGCCTTCGCGGACATCGCCGCCCTGCGGGTTGCGGTGGATCAGGAACTGGCGGATTTCGACGCCTCCCTTGCCGGAGTGCGCGAGGTCGCGTTCTTTCCGCCGATGACCGGCGGATGACCGTCCACATCCAGACGGAAGCCTTCGACATGGGGGCGGAGCTGAATGCCTTTTCCCAAGGGCTGGAGGCGGGGGCCGTGGTCAGCTTCTCCGGTCTCGTCCGCGATTCCGGTGGCATGGTGGCGATGGAGATCGAACATTATCCTGCCATGACCGAACGCGCGATCGCCGCCATCGTGGCGGAGGCTGCGGAGCGCTGGTCGCTGGAACGTGTGTTGGTCATCCATCGCTACGGCCGGCTGGAGGTTGGCGCGCCGATCATGATGGTCGCGACTGCCGCCCGCCACCGTGCTGAGGCATTTCAGGCGGCCGAATTCCTGATGGACTATCTCAAATCCCGCGCACCGTTCTGGAAGAAGGAAATCGGCGCGGACGGGTCCGAATGGGTCGCGGCCAAGGCCAGCGACGAGGATGCGCTTGACCGTTGGCAAGACCTCCCCATCCGCTGACGGAACGCGGCGTCCGTCGGGCATTCGACCCTCTCGAACCCAAGGCTACCATCAACAGATCGCAGCATTTCGTGTTGAGCAAGGGAACGTAGTCCTAACGTAGTCCTGATGGCCCCCGCAAGGCCAGCGACGGGATATCCAAGATCCGCAGGGATAGGGATTGCCCTGCGCCGGCCTGTCCGGGGCAGCGGTATCCCGCAATACTGATCCGGGGCGGATGCACCGGACCGGACGGGACCTCATGCCGCCTCAGGCCAGCCCGTCGCGCCAGACAGGTTGCACGTCGCCATCCTGCGGGGTCGCCTCGTAAATCGCGCGGGCGATGGCGCGGGACAGGGTGACGGCGGCGGCATGGCCCAGCAGGAACTGCTCGGCTTCGTTCACGTCCCGCAGGCCGGTAGAGGCTGCGAAGACCAGATCGCCATCGTAAAGCGTGTGGGCCGGAACGATGGCCCGCGCGATGCCGTCCTGCGCGGCCACGGCCATGCGCTGGGCCTGTGCCTGCGTCAATCGCGCATCGGTCGCGATGATGGCGATGGTCGTCGCCTCCCCCCGCCGCTTGGTCAGGGATGGTTCGTCATGCCCCACCAGAACGGACGGCAGGCCCACGGACCCGAATTCCGCATCCATTTCCCACGGCGCGGCCCAGAACCTGCGGCTTTCACCGGACGTGACCGATCCTGCCGCGTTTACCGCCACCAATGCGCCAACCGTCACCCCGTTCTTCAGGACCGAGGAGGCAGAGCCGAGGCCACCCTTCCACCGCGCCGTCATCGCCCCGAAACCGGCACCGGCGGTTCCAAGGGTGAAGTCCTCCTCCGCCGCCTCCATCGCGGCGCGGCCCAGGGCGCGGTAGGGGTTATCCGTCCAGTTCTTGTCGCCGCCGTTCAGCAGGTCGAACAGGATCGCCCCCGGCACGATGGGCACCCGCGCAGTGCCGATCCGAAATCCGCGCCCTGTTGCACGCAGCCCGTCCATCACCCCCGAACAGGCATCCAGACCAAAGGCCGAGCCGCCCGACAGGACCAGCGCATCGACCTGCTGCACAAGGCGGTCCGGTGCCAGAAGGTCGGTTTCACGCGTGCCGGGGGCCCCGCCCATGACCGACACTGCCGCCGTGAAGGGCACATCCCCCAGCAGCACCGTGCTGCCGGACCGCAGTGCCGCATCCTGCGCATTGCCGACCCGCAGGCCCGCAACATCGGTGATCAGGTTAAGTGGTCCTTGCTTCATTGGAACAACCTCAATGCCCAGGGGGCGATAAATGCGGTCAGGATCGCGTTGAGCCCCATGCCCAATCCGGCGAAGGCACCCGCGACGGGATTGACCTGCAAGGCCCGCGCGGTGCCGATGCCATGTGCCGCGACTCCTACAGCAAAGCCGCGGGCGCGCCAGTCGCGGATGCCCATTGCGTTCATCAGCGGTGTCACGATGATGGCCCCGGTCATCCCTGTCAGAAGGACCAGACCCGCCGTCAGGGGCGGTATGCCCCCCAATGTCTGGGCGATGCCGATGGCAACCGGGGCGGTCGCCGATTTCGGTGCGAGCGAGGCGAGAAGGTTGCCGTCCAGCCCGAAGGCCCAGGCGATGGCCACGGCAGACACCGCCGCCGTGGCCGACCCTGCCAGAAGTGCGGCGAGCAAGGGCAGCAACGCGCGGCGCACATGGTGCAGGTTGTCGCGGATGGGCAGGGCGAGGGCGACCGTTGCAGGCCCCAGCAGGAAGTGGATGAACTGCGCCCCTTCGAAATAGGTGTCGTATGCGGTGCCGGTGGCCGTCAGGACGACGATCAGCAGCAGGACGGCAATCAGCACCGGATTGACGAGGGCATGGCGCCCGCAGGCCCGAGACGCCGCATCGCCCGCAAGAAACGCGGCAACGGTCACCGTGATCCACAGCAGCGCCTCATGGCTCAGGATGGCCCAGGTGCCGTTCATTCGGGGGCCCTGTTTCCGGTCAGCCGGGCCACGATCAGGAAGGCCCATGCCCCTGCCACGAGTGCTGCGGTAGTGGAGCCGATCAGCGTGACTGCCAACGCCAGCCCGTCGTGCCGCAATTCGCCCAGAAAGGACACGATCCCGGTTCCGGCCGGAATGAACATCAGCGAAAGGTTGGCCAGAAGGATGACACTTGCAGGACGCATCAGGTCCACCGACCGGGGCAGGGCCACGAACAGCGCCAGCATCAGCATCATTCCCAGAACCGGACCGGGAAGGGGCAGGTGAAAGCCGCGGGACAGCACCTCGCCCGCCAGTTGGCACCCCAGAAGCATCAGCAGTGGCAGGATCATCTCGACCTCCGAATCGGGCCGATCCTAAGGCTGTCGGCGCATGGGGGAAAGGCCGCAACAACCTGCGTGACCTTTGGGGCGGTCGCCGATATCAGGGCGGCACCTGAAACGGAGTCACCGCTTGCACTTCACCCGCCTGCGCCTGAACGGCTTCAAGAGCTTCGTGGACCCGACGGATCTGCTGATCCAGCCGGGCCTGACGGGCGTGGTCGGTCCCAACGGGTGCGGCAAGTCCAACCTGCTGGAGGCGTTGCGCTGGGTGATGGGCGAAAACCGCCCCACCGCGATGCGCGGCGGCGGGATGGAGGACGTGATCTTCGCCGGAACCGTCAGCCGGGGTGCCCGTAACTTCGCAGAGGTGGCGTTGGTCATCGATAATGCGGACCGCCGCGCCCCCCCCGGTTTCAACGACCACGACCAGGTGGAGATTGTGCGCCGCATCACCCGCGACGCCGGTTCGGCCTATAAGGCGAACACGAAGGATGTGCGGGCGCGCGATGTGCAGATGCTGTTTGCCGACGCCTCCACAGGTGCGCACAGTCCGGCACTGGTGCGCCAGGGGCAGATCTCGGAGTTGATCAACGCCAAGCCCAAGGCACGCCGCCGGATACTGGAGGAGGCGGCGGGCATTTCCGGTCTTTATGCCCGCAGGCATGATGCCGAACTGCGCCTGACCGCGACCGAAGCGAACCTTGCCCGCATCCTCGACGTGGTCGAAGGCATGGCGGGTCAGCTTGCCACTCTGGCCCGGCAGGCGAAGCAGGCGCAGAAATACCGCGAGATCGGCGAGGCGCTGCGGCGTGCCGAAGGAAGCGTGCTGTGGCGGCGCTGGCACGAGGCGGATCTTGGACTGGCGGAGGCGGAGGCGGCCCTTCGGCACGGGCTGGCAGGGGCAGGTGCCGCAGAACGGGCCGCCCGTCATGCCGCCGAAGCCCGCATCGCTGCCGAAGCCGCCCTGCCGCCGCTGCGCGAGGAGGGGGTGATCGCCGGCGCCCTGCTGCAACGCCTGCTTGTGCGGCAGGGCGGACTGGCCGAACAGGAACAACGGGCACAGGCGACGATCCGGACGTTGCAAGGCCGCCTTGATCAATTGGCGCGGGATGCCGAACGCGAAGGTGCGCTGAACCGCGATGCCATCGACACAATCGAGCGATTGCTGGCGGAGGCGGAGGATCTGGCCGCCGCCGATGACGGTCATGACGCAGCCTTGTCCGTCGCGGCGCAAGTGGCCCATGAGGCGACGGCAGCCCTGACGGATCACGAGGCGCGTCAATCCGAAAGCGCCGAGGAGATCGCCCGCCTTGCCGCCCGCCACCAATCCGCGCAGCGCTTGCTGGCCGACACCCGCGCGACGGTCCTGCGCGCCGAAACCGAAGCCATCCGCGCGCAGGAGGAGGCCCGGACCGCGACGGCCGCCCAGCAGGATGCCGCCGAAGTATACGAGGCTACTGCCGAAACGCTGGCCAAGGCCCGGGACGTGGCGGAAGCTGCCGGAGAAGCGCTGGCCGAGGCCGAAGATGCCCGTGCCGATGCCCAGACCGCCGAGGCTGAAAGCCGTGCCGCGCTTTCCGCCTCGGGCAGCGAAGCGGCCGCCCTGCGTGCCGAGGTCGGGGCCCTTTCCCGCTTGTTGGAGCGGGGGGGCGACGGAGGGCGGCCGCTGGTGGACCGCATCATGGTCGATGCAGGCTACGAGGCGGCCCTTGGCGCGGCCCTTGCCGACGATCTGTCGGCAGAGGAGACGGACGGCCCCACGGGTTGGGTGCTGCTGCCTGCCTATGACGCGCCGGACGTGCCGCAGGGGGCGGAGCCTTTGGCCGATCACGTGGCGGCACCGGAGGTTCTGGCACGGTCGCTTGGCCGGATCGGGATTATCGACGCGGCGCAGGGTGCGGCGATGCAGGCGGGGTTGCGGCCGGGTCAGCGGCTGGTCAGCCTTGGGGGCGACGTGTGGCGGTGGGACGGGTTCCGTGCGGGGGCGGAGGATGCGCCCTCGGCCGCTGCCCAGCGGTTGCGCCAGATGAACCGGCTGGCGGGCCTTCAGGACGAACTGGCGCAGGCAGAGGCGCAGCTTGCTGCCGCGACCGCCGATCATGCCGCCGTCCATGCCCGACTGATGGCGGCGACGCGTGCCGATCAGGCCTGCCGCGATGCCCGTCGCATCGCCGACCTGCACGTGACGGAAGCCAGTCGTGCCGCATCGCGGGCGGAGGCGGATCGCGCCATCCTTGGCGGGCGCGTGGAAACCGCGCGTCTGGCCGCCGCCCGTCACGGGGACGAGGCGACGGCCACCCGCATTCGTCTGGCCGAGGCGGAGGCCGCCGCCGCCGCGTTGCCGGATCTGGACACCGCCCGTGCCGGGGCCGAGGCCCTGCGGCTGGCGCTGGAAGCCGCCCGCATTGCCATGCTGTCCCGCCGTTCCTCCCATGACGAACTCAAGCGCGAGGGCGAGGCCCGTCATCGCCGGAAGGCAGAGGTGGCACGCGATCTTGGCACGTGGCGCGGCCGTCAGGACAACGCCGATCGCCGCGCGCAGGAGCTTGACGAACGCCGTGCAACCGCCGGGGATGAACTGGAGGAGGCGATGGCCGTTCCCGAGGAGATTGCCGCCGCCCGCGACGATCTGGTCATGGAACTGGCAGCGGCAGAAGCGCGTCATGCGGCGGCGCAGCAGGCGCTTCTTGCGGCCGAAGAGGCAGCCCGCGTGGCGCAGGCCGCCGAACGCGACACCGAACGCACCGCCGGAGAGGCGCGCGAGATCCGTGCCCGGGCCGAAGCATTGCGCGATGCCGCCGCCGTCAGCGTGACCGCCGCTTCCGACCGTATTCACGAGGAGGCGGAGATGGCCCCCGCCGCTCTGCTGGCGACGCTTGAAGTGAACCCCGACGCCCTGCCGGATGCCGACACGCTGGAGGAGGAGATCTTCCGCCTTCGCCGTGCCCGCGATGCCCTGGGGGCCGTGAACCTGCGGGCGGAAGAGGACGCGAAGGCCATCACCGAGGAGCATGGCACCCTTGCCGCTGAAGCCGCCGATCTGGAGGAGGCGATCAAGCGTCTGCGTACGGGCATCGCCGGCTTGAACCGCGAGGGACGCGAGCGCCTTCTGGCCGCGTTCGGGCAGGTGAATGCAAGTTTTGCCACCCTGTTCACCCACCTGTTCGGCGGAGGGGAAGCCAAGCTCGTCCTGATCGAATCCGACGACCCGTTGGATGCGGGGCTTGAAATCCTGTGCCAGCCCCCGGGCAAGAAACTATCGACCCTGTCGCTGCTGTCGGGCGGGGAACAGACGTTGACGGCGATGGCGCTGATCTTTGCCGTGTTCCTTGCCAACCCCGCACCGATCTGTGTGCTGGACGAGGTGGACGCGCCTTTGGACGATGCCAACGTCACCCGCTTTTGCGATTTGCTGGACGAGATGACGCGCCGGACCGACACGCGTTTCCTGATCATCACCCACCATGCCGTGACGATGGCCCGCATGGACCGCCTGTTCGGCGTCACGATGGTGGAACAGGGCGTCAGCCAGTTGGTCAGCGTCGATCTGAAACGGGCGGCGGCGCTGGTCGATCAGGGCTGAGGGGCGTCGCCCGACAGGCTTTCGAAATCCACCTCTTCCAGATGCGGGAAATGGCGCCGGCAGATCCGGCGGAAACGCGGGCGGTCAACCCGCTCGAGATAGTCCGGAACCTGGTCCTTCGGGATGCGCCGCGAATCCGACGGCCATTTCAGCATGAACGCCCCCATGTTGGTGCGATCGGTGAAATGGGTGAAACGGTGCCGTATGGAAAAATGCGGCACGTCCACGATGCACTTGTGCGAGGTCTCGAACTTCATGATGGACGCGCAGCTTTGGAAGGGGCGCGAATATTTCGCGTGCCACAACGGCTCGTCCGGATAGGTGCCGGCCATCAGGCCTTCGGTGAAGGTCATGCCGAAGGTCGGGATCCCTTCCATCCGCCGCCCATGTTCATGCAACAGCTGCACGTAATGCCCGGCGATGGCGTCGTCGTCGTCCAGCCGGAACTGCAGGACGTTGTCATGACGCGATTGCAGGTTGTCAAGGATGGGCTGCGTCACGTCCGACAGCACAACGCTGTCGGCCACGGTCAAGCGGATCGTCTCCACCCCTTCGCACAACTGGCGCAGGCGGGACAGCCAGGGATCGGGCAGGGCGGTGGAGGTGATGACGTGAAAGATGAAATCCTTTTCCGTCTGGCCCGCGACCGACGGCAGGGTGATCTGCTCGAACGTGCGGAAGCGTTTGGCCAGACGGGCAGGATTGTAAAGCTCCTTTCCCGCCGCGGCCAGCAGGTCGACGGGCGGCATGTCCCCTTCGGGATCGCGGTAGCGCATCCAGTCGCCCGGTCCCAGGAACGAGAACCGGCAAAACCCCACCACAGCGTTCATGCAAAACCCTTTTGACCTTTGGTCCAAGCTTCCGTCAGGGGGGGGCATTTGTCCATATCAATCGGCGAACGCCCCCGTGGCATCGCTTGATTTCGTCCCGTTTCGAACGACATCAAAAGGATGAGCCGGAGGAGGGTGTCATGCTGGAATATCTGACCGACGATCTGCGTGAAGGACTGCGCCAGGCCGCTGCCCGAAAGAGCAGGCCAAAAGGGCGGTTGCACATCCAGCTTGGCGATGCGGTCTTTCCGCTGGCACGTCTTTGGGCCACCGGCCTTGCCGTCGATGCGGACAGGCTGACCCATCTGCGCGGGCTGGTCGATCTTTACGACGGGCCACGCCATATCGGACACTGCCTGATCGTCGCCTCCGTGATCGAGGGGGACGAGCTGGTCTGCGAGTTCAAGACCTACCAGCCCGTCAGTCCCACCCCGCCCGTCGACTTCGAACGCACGGGCGAGGAGATCTCCGGATATCTACCGCTTCACTGAAGATCGGCGAACACGTCCTGCAGCCGTGCGCAGGCCGCCTCGATGCTGGCGCGCGGCATGGCGAGGTTGAAGCGAAGGAACGTCTCGCCCCCCTTGCCGAAGGTCGGACCGTAATTGGTGGCGATGCCGCCCTGCTTCTCCACGCGGGTCACGACGTCCTCCAGCGACATGCCGGTGCCGGAAAAATCGACCCATGCTAGATAGGTCGCCTCCATCGGCATCGACTTCATGCCAGGGATCGCGTTTACCGTGTCGTCGAACAGGCGGCGGTTTTCGTCCAGATAGGTCATCAGCCCGTCCACCCATTGCGCCCCTTCGGGGGAATAGGCGGCCTGTGCCATCCGCAGTCCGAAGCTGTTGGGAGAGATGCCGAGCGCTGCCATCCTTGCACCAAAGCGTTCGCGCAGGGCAGGATTGGCGATGATGACGTTGCCGGTATGGCTGCCCGCGATGTTGAACGTCTTGGTCGTGGCGGTCATCATCACCAGACGGTCGGCGATGTCCGGCACGGCGACCGGCATGGGAATATGGGTGGCACCCGGAAAGACCAGATCGTGATGGATCTCGTCCGAGACGAGGATCAGATCGTGGCGGCGGCAGAAATCGGCAACGCCCTGCAATTCGTTCTGCGTCCAGACGCGTCCGCCGGGGTTGTGGGGCGAACACAGCATCAGCATCCGTTCACGCCCGGTCATCTGCGCGTCCCATGCGTCGAAGTCCATCAAGTAGCTCCCGTCCTGCTGCGCCAGCGGACATTCCACCACCTCGCGCCCGGCCGCTTTTATGACGCGGGCAAAGGCATGATAGACGGGGGTCATCAGGACTACGCCGTCGCCTTTTTCAGTGAAGGCGTCCACGCACAGCGCCGTGCCGTTCACGAGCCCATGCGTCGTGAAGATCGATTCGGACTCCACGTCCCACCCGTGACGGGTGCGCATCCACCAGCAGATCGCATCAAGGTAAGGACGGTCATCGCCGAAATAGCCATAGACGCCATGGGCGGCCATCTCCTCCACCGCCTTCTGGACGCAGACGGGCGGGCGGAAATCCATGTCGGCCACCCACATGGCCAGACCCTGACCCTTGGGCACATCGTAAAGCGTTTCCATCATGTCCCATTTCACCGAATGGGTGCCGATGCGGTCGATCTGTTCGTCAAAGCTCATGATGGCCTCCTGTTCGGGGGGCAGCCTAGCGGCAGGTTTCGCGAAGGGGAAGGATTGCGCGGGAACTGTGCTTGTCCTAAATCACGCGAATGATACGCACCATCCTGATCCATCCCGACCCGCGCCTGAAAAAGGTCTGCCCGCCCGTGGCAGCCATCACGGAGGATATCCGCGATCTGGCCCGCGACATGCTGGAAACCATGTATGACGCCCCCGGCGTGGGCCTTGCCGCCCCGCAGATCGGCGTGATGCTGCGGATCATCACGATGGATTGCACCAAGGACCCTGACGCCGCCCCGCAGCCGATGGTTCTGGTGAACCCGGTGATCCTGTCCTCGTCGGAGGAGACGAGCACGTACGAGGAGGGTTGCCTGTCCATCCCCGACCAATATGCCGAGGTGGACCGCCCCGCGACGGTTCGCGTGCGTTGGACCGGTCTGGACGGTGCGGAACATCAGCAGGAATTCGACGGGTTGTGGGCCACCTGTGTCCAGCACGAGATCGACCATCTGGATGGCAAGCTGTTCATTGACCATATCGGTCCGCTGAAGCGGCAGATGATCACACGCCGCATGCAGAAGCTGAAGCGCGAACAGGCCCGCGACAACGCATGATCCGCCCGTTCATCCCTTGGCCAGATGCCCGCCTGCGCACCCCCGCTGCCCCTGTGGACGCGATCACGGACGAGATTCGCGCCCTGTGGGCGGACATGGTCGACACGATGGACGCCATGCCCGGCTATGGTCTGGCAGGTCCGCAGATCGGGGTCATGCTGCGCGTGGCGGTGGTCGATTGTTCGGATGAACGGGGCCGCGCGATCCTGCTGGCCAATCCGGAGATCCTTCACGCCTCCGTCCAGCCGAGGGAGCATGAAGAGGCGAGCCCGAACCTGCCCGGCGTCTATGCCCCGGTCACCCGTCCCCGCGCGGTGACCGTGCGGTTCCTCAACGCAGATGGCATGTCGGAGGATCGCGATTTCGTGGGTCTTTGGGCGACCTCCGTGCAGCACCAGATCGACCACTTGAACGGCAGGATGTATTTCGACAACCTGTCGCCCCTGAAGCGCAAGATGCTGATCGCGCGGGCCCAGAAGCTGGCGCGACGCTGAACGGCATTCCGCCGCCCACCGCAGAGGATCACGATGAACATCATCTTCATGGGCACGCCCGATTTTTCCGTTCCTGCGCTTGATGCGCTACATGCGGCCCATACCATCGTCTGCGTCTATACCCAGCCGCCGCGCCCCGCCGGTCGCGGCAAGAAGGACAGGCCCACCCCTGTCCATACCCGCGCGCTGGAACTGGACCTGCCGGTCCGCCATCCCGCCCGCTTGAAATTACCCGAGGATCAGGCGGAGTTCGCGGCACTGAACGCGGATGTGGCGGTCGTCGTGGCCTATGGCCTGATCCTGCCGCAAGCAGTGCTGGACGCGCCGCGGCTGGGCTGCCTGAACATTCATGCCTCGCTTCTGCCGCGCTGGCGCGGGGCGGCGCCCATCCACCGCGCTGTTCTGGCGGGCGATGCGGAAACCGGCATCTGCATCATGCAGATGGAGGCGGGCTTGGACACCGGCCCCGTGATCCTGCGAGAGGCGACGCCCATCGGTCCCGACGACACGACGGCAAGCCTGCACGACCGTCTGGCGCGAATGGGGGCGGCTGGCATTCTCCGTGCCTTGGAGGGCGATCTGACGTCCACCCCTCAGCCGGAGGAGGGTGTGACCTATGCCGCCAAGATCGACAAGGCCGAAGCCCGGATCGACTGGACCCGTCCGGCGGTTGAGATTGACCGCCAGATCCGCGCGCTGTCTCCGTTCCCCGGCGCTTGGTGCATGGTGGGCGAGGAACGCCTCAAACTGCTCTCCAGCCGCGCAGTTGCCGGACACGGACAGGCGGGAAAGGTTCTGGAGCGTCTGACGATCGCGTGCGGGGAAGGTGCGGTTCAGGTGACCTTGGCCCAGCGCGAGGGAAAGCGGCCCATGATACCCGACGATCTTCTGCGCGGCTGGGCGTTACCGGAAGCGCTGACCTAGCTCGACGCCGCCCAGCGCCTTGATGCGGAAGATGCACGGGTAGGGGATGTGGCCATTTTGACGACCTGACCGTCACCGCTCCTGTGGTTCCGGATTGACCGACGTCGGCACGGGGCTGGCCCTTACGGACATATGCCACATGCAGTGTTCAGGATGAACCCGCACCCGTTTTCTTCTTGAATGGTGCCATGCCTTCGCGCGCAAGTTCATCGGCCCGCTCGTTTTCGGCATGTCCTGCATGGCCCTTTATCCAGCGCCATTCGACGGTGTGACGAGCCTGGGCGGCATCCAGCCTTTTCCAAAGGTCGTCATTTTTCACGGGCTTGCGATCGGCGGTCTTCCAGCCGTTGCGCTTCCAGCCGTGAATCCATGCGGTCACGCCGTTCTTGACGTAGGCCGAGTCGGTCACGACAATGATCTTCGTATCGCGCGTCAACGCTTCCAGTGCCGAAATCGCGGCAAGAAGTTCCATGCGGTTGTTGGTGGTAAGCTGCTCGCCGCCGTTCAGCGTGCGTTCCTTCAGGATGACATCGCCATCCTTCGCGAGCATCAAAACGCCCCAACCTCCCGGACCGGGATTTCCGCTGCAGGCACCATCGGTATAGGCATAAAGATCAGGCATGAAGGCGGGCTATCGCAAGGCGGCCCGCCGTGCAAGCAGTCAGCGGCCGTGTCTTCCGGCAGCGACGCGAACGCGCACCGGTTCGCGGCGCAATGCAACGGCAAGAGCGACAAGGGCAGACATCGTGGCGATCAGGGAAATCATTCGTACAAAATCCTCCGTAATTCCGGCAGCGTTCCACCCCGCGCGGTGATTGTCAAATGGTGTCTTGCACGGGTTGACGCAAGACACGGGGAACCTTGAACTCCACATCTTCGCGCGCCGTCTCCACCAGCTCCACCACCGTGTCGAAACGGGCGCGGAAGGCGTCGACGACTTCGTTCACCAGCACCTCGGGGGCGGAAGCACCGGCCGTGATGCCGATGCTGCGGATACCCTCCAGCGCGCGCCAGTCGATGTCGGTCGCGCGTTGCACAAGCTGGGCATAGGCGCAGCCCGCAGCCTTTCCCACCTCCACCAGACGGCGGGAGTTGGAGGAGTTGGGCGCCCCGATCACCAGAAGCGCGTCGATCCTGTCCGCGATGGCCTTGACCGACATCTGCCGGTTCGTGGTGGCATAGCAGATATCCTCCTTGTGTGGCCCGACGATGGACGGGAAGCGGGCGCGCAAGGCGTCGATGATCTGCACCGTGTCGTCGACCGACAGCGTGGTCTGGGTGATGAAGGCCAGCCGTTCGGGATCGCGCACCTGCAAGCGGGCGACATCTTCCGGTACCTCCACCAACAGGACCTCTCCGGGAGGAAGCTGGCCCATGGTGCCGATGGTTTCGGGATGGCCTGCATGGCCGATCATGACCATCTGCAGGCCGTCGGCATGGTGCCGCTCCGCCTCTATATGCACCTTGGAGACGAGGGGACATGTGGCGTCGACATAGACCATCTCGCGCCTAGCCGCCTCGGCAGGGACGGCCTTGGGGACGCCATGGGCGGAAAAGATCACGGGCCTGTCGTCAGGCACGTCGTCCAGCTCCTCCACGAAGATGGCGCCCTTGTCGCGCAGGCTGTCCACGACGAACTTGTTGTGCACGATCTCGTGACGGACATAGACGGGCGCGCCCCATTTCTGCAGCGACATCTCCACGATCTTGATCGCGCGGTCCACGCCCGCGCAGAACCCGCGCGGCGCGGCCAGATACAGCATCAGGGGGGGCAGGGACATGCGACTTGCCTTTTTCGACATACCCGTCAGAGGTAATGGCAGGGGGCTGCCAGGTCCAGCCCGAAAGGAATCTTCATGCGCGGCTATGTGGCACTGGGCGGCAACAGCCCGTATATGGGGCAGGCACCGGCCTCCCTGCTCAGGCAGGCGTTGGACATGTTCGGGGGGCAGGGAATCACCTTGCGTGCCGTGAGCCCCTTCTATGCCACACCTGCCTTTCCCGCAGGCTCCGGACCCGATTACGTCAATGCAGTGGCGGAGGTGGACTGGCACGGGACGGCCCCCGATCTGCTGGCCACCCTTCACCGGATAGAGGCGGGGGCCGGGCGGGAGCGGGCGCTTCGTTGGGGCCCGCGCACGCTGGACCTCGACCTGCTGGCGCTGGAGGGGCTGGTCCTGCCGAATGCGGATCATTGGCAACATTGGCGCGACCTGCCGTCCGACCGTCAGCAGTCGGAGACCCCGGACCGGCTGATCCTGCCCCATCCGCGCCTTCAGGACCGGACCTTCGTGCTGGTGCCATGGGCCGACATCGCGCCCGATTGGCGACATCCGGTGCTGGACAGGACGATCGCGCAACTTCTGGCGGAACTGGCCGGCGCACACCTTGTCAAGAGGGTCGGTTTGCTTTAGACAGTCCGCTCCGTGCCCCTCATCTGATGGAGAGACCGATGGCCCGCGTGACGGTCGAAGATTGCGTCGACAAGGTTCCGAACCGTTTCGAGCTGGTGATGCTTGCCGCCCATCGTGCGCGCGAGATCCAGACCGGTTCTCCCATCACGGTGGATCGGGACAACGACAAGAACCCCGTCGTGTCCCTGCGCGAGATCGCGGACGAGACGCAGGGTGCCGATGCCCTGCGCGAGCGGATGATCGAGAGCTACCAGACCCAGATCGAGGTCGACGAGCCCGAGGAAGATCAGATGGCGTCCCTGATGGGTGGCGAATCCGACCGCCCGGCACAGGACGACATGTCCGAGGAAAAATTGCTGCGCGCCTTGATGGAAGCGCAGGGTCAGAACTGATCTGCAGGATGCTGGGGCGATGATCGACCTCGACGATCTGATCGCCCTTGTCCATATTTACAATCCGCGCACAGACGTGGATCTGCTGACGCGCGCCTATGAATATGGCGCGCGCATGCATGACGGCCAGTTCCGCCAGTCGGGGGAGCCGTACTTCACCCATCCCGTCGCGGTCGCCGCCATCCTGACCGAACAGCAGCTGGACGACGCCACGATCGTGACGGCGCTGCTGCACGATACCATCGAAGACACCAAATCCACCTATGCCGAGGTGGAGCGTCTGTTCGGAGCCGACATCGCCGAGCTTGTCGACGGCGTGACGAAGCTGACCAATCTGGAGCTGTCGTCCACCCAGTCCAAGCAGGCCGACAACTTCCGCAAGCTGTTCATGGCCATGTCGCGCGATCTGCGCGTGATCCTTGTGAAGCTGGCCGACCGTCTGCACAACATGCGCACCATCAAGTCGATGCGCGCGGAAAAGCAGGCGCAAAAAGCACGCGAGACGATGGAGATCTTCGCCCCGCTGGCCGGTCGCATGGGCATGCAGTGGATGCGCGAGGAGCTGGAGGATCTGGCCTTCCGCGTCCTGAACCCCGAGGCGCGCAATTCCATCATCCGCCGCTTCATCACGTTGCAGCGCGAAACCGGCGACATGGTGCACGACATCACCGCCGATATTCGCACCGAACTGGACAAGATGGGGATCGACGCCGCCGTCTACGGCCGTGCAAAGAAACCCTACAGCATCTGGCGCAAGATGCAGGAAAAGGATCTGGCCTTTTCGCGCCTGTCCGACATTTACGGCTTCCGCGTCATCTGCGAGACGGAGGCCGATTGCTACCGCATCCTCGGCGTCATCCATCACCGCTGGAAGGCGGTGCCGGGACGGTTCAAGGATTACATCAGCCAGCCCAAGCAGAACGGCTACCGTTCGATCCACACCACGGTGCAGGGCCGCGACGGCAAGCGGGTGGAGGTTCAGATCCGCACCCGCCAGATGCACGAGGTCAACGAGGCGGGCGTCGCCGCGCACTGGTCCTATCGTGAAGGGCAGCGGGTCAAGAACCCCTTCGCCGTCGATCCGCAGAAATGGATCGCCAGTCTGACCGAACGGCTGGACGATGAAGATCACGTTGCCTTCATGGAAACCGTGAAGCTGGAGATGTACACCGATCAGGTGTTCTGCTTCACGCCCAAGGGGGACGTGTTCCAGTTGCCCAAAGGCGCGACCCCGCTGGATTTCGCCTTCGCGATCCACACGCGCATCGGCAATTCCTGCGTGTCGGCCAAGGTGGACGGCATCCGCGTTCCCTTGTGGACCCGTCTGCGCAACGGTCAGTCGGTGGAGATCATCACTGCCGAAGGACAGCGCCCGCAGACCAGCTGGATGGACATCGTGACCACCGGACGTGCCAAGGCCGCCATCCGCCGCGCCCTGCGCGAGGATGATCGCAGCCGCTTTGTCCGTCTGGGGCAGGAACTGGCCCGGGCCGCCTTCGACCAGGTCGGGCGCAAGATGACCGACAAGGCGCTGCGCACGGCGGCCAAGATGCTGGCCGTCACCGACGAGGTGGACCTTCTGGCTCGCATCGGCTCGGCCGAACTTGCTGCCCGCCGTGTGGTGGAAGTGCTTTATCCGGAAGTGGCGCAGGGCGGTCAGGATGAAGTGATCCAGCGCCCCGTGGTGGGCCTGCCGCCGGATCAGAGCTTCCGCCGCGCCCAGTGCTGCCAGCCCCTGCCGGGGGAACGGATCGTCGGCATCACCTATCGCGGTCAAGGCGTGGTGATCCACGCCATCGATTGCCCCGCATTGGAGGAGTTGGAGAGCCAGCCCGAACGCTGGGTGGATCTGCACTGGCAGCCCGGACGGCACGCGCCCGTCAACAATGTCGGCCTTGAAATGACGATTGCGAACGATGCGGGCGTCATGGGACGGGTCTGCACCTTGATCGGCGAACAGAAGGCCAATATCTCCGACCTTGGCATCACGGACCGCAAGCTCGACTTCTACCGCATCGTCGTGGATATCGAAGTGCGGGACGTGGAGCATCTGCATCTGGTGATGACAGCGCTGGAAGCGGAAAGCCAGGTGGCCCAGATCGCCCGTTCGCGGGATCTGAGGCGCAAGCCATGAAAGGGTTGCCTCGATGGTCTTCAAACGGCGCAACCCGCGCAGCCTGTCCGGTTGGGCACGCGAAATGGTCTATCCACGTGGCGGATTCCGGCGGGCCACGCAGTATGTGATGCACCGCATGCGCCGCCTTCCGGACGAACCGGAACGGGTGGCGCGGGGCTTTGCCGCGGGTGTGTTCATCAGCTTCACGCCGTTTTTCGGATTTCATTTCTTGGGCGCGGTCGTGATTGCGTGGGCCTTGCGGGGCAACATCCTTGCAGCCCTGCTGGGCACATTTGTCGGCAATCCCGTCACCACGCCGATCATTGCCATCAGCTCCGTCGGGTTGGGGCAATGGATGATGGGCATTCCGGGCATGATGGAACTGCCCCAGATCGGGCGCGCCTTCGGGCAGGCGGGCACACAGGTCTGGGAAAACGTCAGCGCTATCTTTACCCCGAGGGTGATGCACTGGGATCACCTGCGGGAATTCTTTCACGACATCTACCTTCCGTATCTGATCGGGGGCATCCTTCCCGGGATCGCCGTATCCGTCCTGTTCTACTGGCTGACGGTTCCGCTGGTCCGCGCCTATCAGCGGATGCGGTCCAACAAGGCGGTGGAGCGGGCGGAGCGTCGCGAGGCCTTGCGCCGGCCCCCTCGCGAATAGCTTGCACCCGGTCCCGCAGCCCCCTATCCGGAGGGCGGAAAAGGGGACGCATGGTTTTTCGACGCCGCACCGAACCGACGTTCTGGCAGAAGGTCGCGCGGACCTTGTGGCCCCGCACCGGCTGGCGACGGGCGGGCCAGTATCTATGGCATCGCGTCGTGCGCCTGCCCGATCATCCACGCCGCGTGGCACGGGGTGTGTTCGCGGGCATCTTCGCCTGTTTCGGCCCCTACCTGTTCCACGACTACGTGATTGCCGTCGCATTGGCCTGGGCGATCCGGGGCAACGTCTTCGCAGCCCTTGTCGCGTCCTGCGTGAACAACCCGCTGACGCTGCCTTTTTTCGCCGTCATGTCCGTGACGCTGGGCCAGCACCTCATGGGGGTGGGCGAAGGTTTGCCCGCATGGCAGATCGTCGGCTTCTTCGGCGGTGCGGTGTCGGATATCGGGCACAATCTCTGGGCGCTGGTGTCGGATGCGGAAACGCGCTGGCTGGGGCTGAAGCTGTTCTTCATGAACGTCTACCTTCCCTATCTGCTGGGGGGCACCATCATCGGCATCGGGGCAGGCATTGTTTCCTACGGTGTGGTGCTGTCGCTGGTGCAGGCCTATCGCGGGTTGCGGACTGCGCGGCTTCGCGCCAGAAACGAGGTATTGCGCAAGAGCGGGGATGAGCGATGACGAAGCTGCGTCTGGGTGTGAACATCGACCATGTGGCAACTGTCCGCAATGCACGCGGAGGCAGCTGGCCCGACCCGTTGCGCGCAGCCATTCTGGCCGAAGCCGCCGGGGCCTCCGGCATCACCGCCCATTTGCGGGAGGATCGCCGCCACATCCGCGATGCCGACATCGAGGCGCTGATGGCCGGCATCGCCATCCCGTTGAACTTCGAAATGGCGGCGACGGGCGAAATGCAGGCCATCGCCCTGCGCCACAAACCCCACGCCGTCTGCATTGTGCCCGAAAAGCGCGAGGAGCGGACGACCGAGGGCGGTCTGGATGTCGCGGGGGACGAGGCGCGGCTGACCGATTTCATCGCCCCCCTGCGCGAGGCGGGATCGCGCGTATCCATGTTCATCGGGCACGAACCGGCGCAGATCGAGGCTTCCGCCCGCATCGGCGCTGCGGTGGTTGAATTGCATACCGGCCATTACTGCGAGCTGATCGCCGAAGGCCGGGAAGCGCAGGCCGCCGTCGAGCTGGACGCGTTGCTGCGGGGCGCCGCCCATGCCCACGGGCTGGGGCTGGAAGTTCATGCGGGCCACGGTATCAGCTATGACACAGTTGCGGCGTTCGCGGCCTTTCCGCAGGTGGTGGAACTGAACATCGGCCACTTCCTGATCGGCGAATCCATATTCCGCGGTCTCGGCCCCGCGATCGAGGAGATGCGCCGCCGCATGGACGCTGCACGGGAACAGGTCGAACATCCCTGACGTTCGCCCTGAAAGGAGATCCTCCATGCCATCCCACACCTCCTCCGTCGTTCTAGGTGTCCTTGCGCTGATCCTCGGGGTCGTCGCGCTGGCGTTCCCGTTGGCCACCTCGCTCAGCGTGACGCTGTTCGTAGGCTGGGTGTTTCTCGTTATCGGTGCCTTGCAGGCCTTCGGCGCGTTTCGTGCAAAGGCCTATGGAGACATGGTCTGGGGGCTGGTTTCGGTCGTCCTTGGCGTGATGCTGATCGCACGGCCTCTGGACGGGGTGGTGGCGCTGACGGTGGCCGTGGGCGTGCTGTTCTTCGTGTCGGGTCTGTTGCGGCTGGTTGCCGGGTTCCGCATGGATAACGGGTACCGCTGGGTGGTGGTGCTGTCAGGCATATTTTCGCTGTTGCTGGGGGTGTTCGTGCTGGTGGGCGTGCCCGCTTCCGCCGCCATCACGCTGGGCATCCTGCTGGCGGTGGAACTGATCTTCGTGGGCACCAGCCTGATTGCTGTTGGGATGGCACGGCGATGATACTTGGCATCGGCACCGATCTGGCCAACATCGAGCGGATGGAGAAGACGCTGGCCCGTTTCGGCGACCGTTTCCGCAATCGCTGCTTCACGCCGGTGGAACAGGCCAAGGCCGAACGCCGCATGGATGTCGCCGGCACCTATGCCAAACGCTGGGCCGCAAAGGAGGCCTGTTCGAAGGCGCTTGGCACCGGGTTGCGGATGGGGATCGCGTGGAAGGACATGGCGGTATCGAACCTTCCCACCGGCCAGCCCGTGATGCACCTGACCGGCTGGGCCGCCAACCGGCTGGCAAAGATGACCCCGCCGGGGCACGAGGCGATCGTCCATGTCACCCTGACCGACGATCACCCGTGGGCGCAGGCCTTCGTCGTGATCGAGGCGCGTCCTGTCGCAAACAGCGTTCACGCCAGCGAAACTTGACTTATGCGCGGCCCCCGCGCATGAAGCCTCCGATCACAAGGGGCCATCCATGTTCGCACGCAAGAAGAAAACGGAAGAGAAAGGCGGCATCGTCGAGACGATCAAGACGGTCGTCTATGCGCTGCTGATCGCGGCGGTCTTCCGCACGCTGTTCTTCCAGCCGTTCTGGATTCCCTCCGGTTCTATGAAGGACACGTTGCTGATCGGCGACTTCCTGTTCGTGAACAAGATGGCCTACGGCTATTCCAAGTATTCCTGCCCCTTCGCGATGTGCCCCATTTCGGGCCGCATCTTCGCATCGGAGCCGGATCGTGGCGACGTGGTGGTGTTCCGCCATCCGGTGTCGGGCGCCGATTTCATCAAGCGCCTGATCGGCCTGCCGGGCGATACGGTTCAACTGCGTGGCGGTGTGCTGTTCCTGAATGGCCAGCAGGTTCCCCAGACCCCAAACGGCACCTTCACGGAGACTTACGAGCCGCAGGGACCGATGGGCAGCCTGCCGCGCTGTTCCAACGCCCCGGTGGGCCAAGGTGGTGTCTGCGAATCCGAACGCCTGACGGAAACGTTGCCGAACGGTGTGTCGCATGACATCCTGAACATCGACCCGAACGGCTTTGCCGACAATACCGACGTTTATACTGTTCCCGCGGGCCACTATTTCTTCATGGGCGACAACCGCGACAATTCCGAAGACAGCCGCTTCAGTCAGGCCGTCGGCGGCGTGGGCATGGTGTCGGCCGAATACCTCGTCGGTCGTGCGGACCGGATCATGTTCTCCTCGGCCGGGCGCTCGCTCCTGTATTTCTGGACGTGGCGCGCCGACCGCTTCTTCAAGGCGGTGGATTGAAACTCTCGTCTGATCTTCGCGCGCTTCAGACCCGTCTGGGGCATGAGTTCCAGCGTCCCGAACTTCTGATTCGGGCGCTGACGCATTCGTCCATCTCCTCGTCCACCCGCCCCTCGAACGAACGGCTGGAATTTCTGGGTGACCGTGTTCTTGGGCTGACCATCGCCGAGGCGCTGATTAAGGCCGACCGTGACGCGTCCGAAGGGCAGATGGCCCCCCGTTTCAACGCGCTGGTGCGCAAGGAAGCCTGCGCCGATGTCGCGCGCGAGACGGGCGTGGGCGAAGCGCTGAAGCTGGGCCGGTCGGAGATGATGTCCGGTGGACGGCGCAAGGAAGCGCTGCTGGGCGATGCGATGGAGGCGGTGATTGCCGCCGTCTATCTCGATGCCGGGTTCGAGGCGGCGCGCGACATGGTGCTGCGCCTTTGGGGCAACCGCGTGCAGGACGCAGATGCGGATGCCCGCGATGCCAAGACCGCTTTGCAGGAATGGGCACAGGCCCGCGGCCAGCAACCGCCCCGCTATGTGGAGATGGACCGTTCCGGTCCGGATCACGAACCTGTATTCATCGTGGAAGCGCGGCTCGATTCGGGCGAGACTGAGCGGGCAAGCGCCCGCACGAAACGGGCCGCCGAACAAGCCGCGGCCAAGGCGCTTCTGGCGCGGATGGAGAATTGAGATGACACGCGCAGGTTTCGTTGCCCTGATCGGAGAGCCGAACGCCGGCAAATCCACATTGCTGAACCGCATGGTGGGGGCAAAGGTGTCGATCGTGACCCACAAGGTGCAGACCACCCGCGCCCGCATTCGTGGCGTGGCCATGGAAGGTGATGCGCAGATCGTGTTCGTGGACACTCCTGGCCTGTTTCGCCCGCGTCGCAGGCTGGACCGCGCGATGGTCGCTGCCGCATGGGGTGGGGCGGCCGACGCCGACCTGATCGTCCTGCTGATCGAGGCGCATCGCGGCCTGACAGACGGCACCGCCGCCATCATCGAGTCGCTGAAGGACCGCGTGCCGCAGGGCATGCGCGTGGCCTTGGCGATCAACAAGATCGACCGCGTGAAGGCGGAAACGCTTCTGGCGCTGACCGAACAGATGAACGCGGCCTTCCCGTTCATCGAGACGTTCATGATCTCCGCCGAGAAGGGGTATGGCGTCGACAAGCTGAAGCAGTGGCTGGCCAGTCAGTTGCCTGAAGGCGAATGGTTCTATCCCGAAGATCAGATCGCCGACCTGCCGATGCGGGTCATCGCCGCAGAGATCACGCGCGAGAAACTGACCCTGCGCCTGCACGAGGAATTGCCCTACCAGCTGACCGTGGAGACGGAGAAGTGGGAGGATCGTCCCGACGGGTCCACCCGCATCGACCAGATCGTCTATGTCTCGCGCGATGGTCACAAGGGCATCGTCCTGGGCAACAAGGGAGAGACGATCAAGGCCGTGGGGCAGGCAGCCCGCATCGACATCACCGAATTCATCGGCCGTCCTGCCCACCTGTTCCTGCAGGTGAAGGTCCGCCCGAACTGGCTGGAAGAGCCGGAACGCTATTCGGAGATGGGCCTCGACTTCAAGGACGGCAACGCTTGAGCAGACTGACCGCGGACTTCTGGGTTCGCGCCTATCTGACGCGGCTTCGGCTGGCGGACATTCCCGCCTTCATCACCGCCAAGGGCGATGCGACGGCAGGGGCAGTGCTGGTGAAGCTTGCGACGCTGGACGGACGCGCCCGCGCCTTTCAGCGCAGTTTCGACCTGATGACCGGCAACCGTGCCTGGATCGTGCTGGCCGAGGGGGAGGAGCGGGCCGTCGATGCCGCCATCGCCCGCCAGCGCGGATACGATCCCGACCTTTGGGTGGTGGAGATCGAGGACCGTCAGGGCAGAACGCTACTGGACGAACCCGGACTTTCCGAGTGTTGATAGGTCATGGAATGGCGTGACGAAGGCGTACTTCTGTCCGTGCGCCTGCACGGCGAAAGTGCCGCGATCATCGAAGTGTTCACCGCGGCGCATGGCCGCCACGCGGGGCTGGTGCATGGGGGTGCATCGCGTCGCATGAAGCCTGTGCTGCAACCGGGCAACCAGCTGGATCTCAGCTGGCGCGCGCGGCTGGACGATCAGCTGGGCAGCTTTCACGTGGAGCCGTCGCAAAGCCGCAGCGTCCTGCAGGACCGGCTGGCATTGGCAGGGCTGAACGCCGTCTGCGCCATGCTGCGCATCACCTTGCCGGAACGCGAACCCCATCCAGAACTGTATCACGCGACGATGCCCCTGCTGGACAGGTTGGGGCAGCCCGATTGGGGTACGGCCTATCTTCGCTGGGAAATGCGCTTGCTGGAGGAGATGGGCTTCGGCCTTGAATTGACACGCTGCGCAGTGACCGGCAGCCGGGACGATCTGGCCTTTGTCAGCCCTCGCACGGGCCGGGCGGTGTCGCGGCAGGGTGCCGGCGAATGGGCCGACCGCCTGCTGCCTTTGCCTGCCGTGCTGCTGGGGCAGGGGGGCGGTGCCGAGGGGTGGGCCGAAGGCTTCGCGCTGACCGCGCATTTCCTGACACGCGAACTGGATCGTTCCCTTCCTGAAGCAAGGGCGCGGCTGATCGACTTGCTGATACGGGTTGCATCTTCCCCCCCGGCGGCAGATTGATCACGCGCCACGAAGGGGGATGCATATGGATCAGATCGCAGGACTTCCGCAGGCGGTGTTCTGGGCCGCCATGGGGGTGACGTTGCTGGCCGGCATGGTGAAGGGGGCCATCGGCTTTGCTATGCCGATCATCATGATATCGCTGTTCTCGTCCTTCCTGCCGCCGGAATTCGCGCTGGCAGGGCTGATCTTGCCGACGCTGAGCACGAACATTCACCAGACCTTCCGGGACGGTCTGCGCCCTGCAAAAGAGGCAGCATGGGGCATCCGCCGCTTCGTGATTGCAACGGTCGTGTTCATCTTCGTATCCGCGCCATTCGCGGATGATATTCCGCAGGTGGGCTTTCTGCTGCTTCTGGGTGTGCCGATCACGCTCTATGCCGCACTTCAGCTGTCGGGACGGTCATTGGCGATCCGCACCGAACATCAGCGGGGGGCGGAATGGGGGTTGGGCGCATTGGCCGGACTTTACGGCGGCGTGTCCGGGATCTGGGGTCCCCCGCTGATCATCTACCTGCTGTCGCTGGATTATCCCAAGGCGGTGAATGTCCGGATACAGGGTGTCGTTTTCATGATCGGCGCGTTCGCTCTGCTGTGCGCCCATCTGACGACGGGGCTGCTGACAGGCGACAGGCTGTTGTTTTCGGCCCTGCTGATCGTCCCCGCCTTTGGCGGGATGTTGCTGGGCCAGCGCTTGCAGGACGGTCTGGACCAGAAGAAGTTCCGCTGGTGGACACAGATCTTCCTGATCGGCACCGGACTGAACCTGATCCGTCAGGCGATCATGTGAAAAGGGCGGCCCGAAGGCCGCCCATGTCCTTTTCCGACATTAGCATCCGCTATCAGCCGATGGCTGCGGCCTTCACGTCGGCGTCGATGAAGGGCACGTATTGCGCGAAGTTGTCGGCGAACATTCCCACCAGCTTCTTCGCCTGCGCGTCATAAGCCGCCGCATCGGCCCAGGTGGAGCGTGGGTCGAGCAGCTTGGCGTCCACGCCCGGCACGTTGACCGGAACTTCGAACCCGAAATTCGCGTCGCGGCGGTATTGAACGCCGTCCAGCGTGCCATTCAGCGCAGCCGTCAGCAGTGCGCGCGTCGCCTTGATCGGCATCCGCTTGCCTGCACCGTAGGCACCACCCGTCCAGCCGGTGTTGACCAGCCAGCAGGAGGCACCGTGCTTGGCGATCTTTTCCTGCAGCAGCTTGCCATAGACTTCCGGACGGCGCGGCATGAACGGCGCACCGAAGCAGGTGGAAAATGTCGGGATCGGTTCCAGCACGCCGCGTTCCGTGCCCGGCGTCTTGGAGGTGAAGCCCGACAGGAAGTGATACATTGCCTGCGCAGGGGTCAGCCGCGCGATGGGCGGCAGCACGCCATAAGCATCGCAGGTCAGCAGGATGATGTTCTTGGGATGCCCGCCCAGACCGTTTTCCGACGCGTTGGAGATGTAGTCGAGCGGATAGGCGCACCGCATATTGGCAGTCAGGCTGTCATCCTCGAAATCCAGATCCATGGTTTCGGGATCGAAGACCATGTTTTCGATCACGGTGCCGAATTTCTGCGTTGTGGCATAGATCTCCGGCTCCGCCTCGGCGGAAAGGGAGATTGTCTTGGCATAGCAGCCGCCTTCGAAGTTGAAGGTGCCCTCGTCCGACCAGCCGTGTTCGTCGTCGCCGATCAGGACGCGCGACGGATCGGCCGACAGCGTCGTCTTGCCGGTGCCCGACAGGCCGAAGAACACCGCCGTGTCGGTCGGATCGCCAACCGCATGGTTGGCGGAGCAGTGCATCGGCATCACGCCTTTTTCCGGCAGGATGTAGTTCAGCAGCGTGAAGACGGACTTCTTGTTCTCGCCCGCGTATTCGGTGTTGCCGATCAGGATCAGCTTACGCTCGAAGTTGAGCGCGATGACCGTGTCGGAGCGGCAGCCATGACGGGCAGGGTCGGCCTTGAAGGTCGGGCAGTTGATGATCGTGAAATCGGGGGCGAAGCCGTCCAGTTCCGAACGCTCGGGGCGGCGCAGGAGGTGGTTGATGAACAGACCGTGCCACGCAAGCTCGGTCACGACGCGGACATCCAGACGGTGCGTCGGATCGGCACCGGCATACAGGTCCTGAACGAAGTAATCCTTGCCCTTCATGTGGGTCAGCATGTCATCGTACAATCGGTCGAACGCGTCGGGCGCCATGGCTGCGTTGTTGTCCCACCACACCGTGTCTTCCACGCCGGGCGTGCGGACCACGTGCTTGTCCTTGGGCGAACGACCCGTATAGGCGCCGGTGGAGACGAGGAACGTCCCGCCCTGTCCGATCTTGCCTTCGCCGCGTGCGACGGCGGCCGTTAGAAGGGCCGGAACGGTCAGGTTGTAATGGACATTGCCCAGTCCGGTAATGCCCTGATCGTCCAGCGTCCGTGCCGGATTCACGCGTCCATTCGTCATCTGCAAGCTCCCCGATGCCGTGCGTGCGGCATTTCCAACCCTGGTTCGGCGTCCCATGACTGGGGCCGGTCACAGGCTGCCGCTCTGTGACAATTTTTCGTATAGCATGGGAAAAAACAGAAAGAATAGGCCAATATCATGGCGTTAGCGCAACCAGACGGGGTTTAGCGCAATCACGGCGCAGGTCTGCCGATGGCGCATGCGCAACGCAAACACGGGAAACCGGAAAGAAACCATGATCCGGATTGCCGCTTGTAAGCGATTCTGCGTAATGGAAGAAGGTGGATGAATCGTTAACCGCTGAAAGACCTGTCCCAGATGCCGCGTATTGCGCTTGTTGATGATGATCGCAACATTCTGGCATCGGTGTCGATGACGCTGGAGGCGGAGGGTTTCGACGTCGAAACCTTTACGGACGGGCAAAGCGCCCTTGACGCGTTCGAGCGTCGTCAGCCCGACATGGCCGTGCTGGATATCAAGATGCCCCGCATGGACGGGATGGACCTGTTGCAGCGCTTGCGTCGCTTCAGCGTGCTGCCGGTGATCTTTCTTACGTCCAAGGAGGACGAGATCGACGAGATCCTCGGCCTACGGATGGGTGCCGACGACTACATGAAGAAGCCTTTCTCGCAGCGGTTGCTGGTGGAACGCATCCGCGCGGTCCTGCGCCGACACGAGGCGCGCCAGGCCCCCGCCGCCCCCACAGACGACCGGCACCTGCTGGAACGGGGCCATCTGCGGATGGATTCGCTGCGCCATGCCGTCGGATGGCGCGGGCAGGAGGTGAGTCTGACCGTAACGGAATTCCTGCTGCTTCAGGCCATGGCAGGCCGCCCCGGCTTCGTGCGGACGCGTGACCAGCTGATGCAGGCCGCCTATCAGAACGAGGTGCATGTGGATGACCGGACCATCGACAGCCACATCAAGCGCCTGCGCAAGAAGTTGCGGATGGTGGATCCGGGCTTTTCGGCGATCGAGACGCTGTACGGGATCGGCTATCGATACAACGAAGTGTGACCGGATGGACCCGCGGGGCAGGAAGACGTCATACGGATCGCGCATCTGGCGGCGCATGGTCGGCTTCAACCTCGTCTCGCTCGGGGTGATGCTGGGTGCGATGATCGTGCTCAGCCCGACCCGTGACATGCTGGTGCAGCAACGGCAGGAAGTTCTCGATCTTCAGGCCCGTCTGATTGCGGCAGAGGTGGCCGAAGGTGACGGCCTCGATGCCGTTCCGCCGGGCATGGGCCAGACCGTTGCCCTGACCGCAGCGGAAGGCCGCGTGCTGGAATCCTTGTCTGGTCCGTCCATGCCTCCGGAAGATGCGTGGATCCGGCTACTGACCTTACTCGGCCCGTCCGATCCATGGATGACGGCCGAGGCGACGCTACCCGACGGCAACGTGATCGTGCTTCGTGAAGCGCTGACGGTGGTCAGCGGCGTCGTCGGACAGGATTATGGCCGGCTTCTGGTCATCTTCGCCGCGGCGCTTCTGGTGTCGGTCGGGATCAGCCTCGCGCTGGCATCGCGCATCACACGGCCCCTGCGCGATCTGACGGATGCCGCGGGGCAACGGTCCCCTGTCGCGCGCGGACGGATCGCCATTCCCGACATGACCGACCGCTCCGACGAGATCGGTCGCCTGTCCGAAGCCCTGCGCGGCATGGTCGACGCCCTTTACGATCGCATCGACGCGAACGAACAGTTCGCGGCCGATGTCGCGCACGAGATCAAGAACCCGCTCGCCTCCCTCCGCTCTGCGGTGGATACGCTGCGCGTGGCGCGGGACGATCAGCGCGTTCGGCTTCTGGACATCATCGACCACGACATTCGCCGGCTGGACCGTCTTGTCAGCGACATCTCCAACGCGTCCCGTCTTGATTCGGAACTGGTCAAGGAGGAGGAGGAGCCGGTCGACCTGACCGCCATGTTGCGTGGATTGACGGAATATCTGGGCCATCAGGCTGGCGAAAAGGGCGTGACGCTCGTGGCCGATCTGCCGGAAACCCCGATCGTCATTCAGGGGCTGGAAGCGCGACTGGCGCAGGTTTTCGTCAACCTCATCACCAACGCGCTGTCCTTTTCCGAAGGCGGGACCCAGATACGGGTCTGGGCGCATCGGCGGGCGGACCGGGCACTGGTCGTGGTGGAGGATCAGGGCCCCGGCATCCCCGAGGAGGCGCTGACCAAGATATTCGATCGCTTCTATTCCGAACGCCCCATGGGGGAGTTCGGGGAGCATTCGGGCTTGGGACTTTCCATCTCCCGCCAGATCGTGGAGGCGCATGAGGGCGTGATCTGGGCCGAGAATATCCGCAGCGCGATGGACGGCCCCGTCACCGGCGCCCGATTCGTCGTGGGACTTCCGGCATGATCCTTCACGCCTCCTGCGTGGCGTGGCAGGGGCGGGGGGTGCTGATCCTCGGTCCGTCGGGCAGCGGCAAATCGACGCTGGCCCTGCAACTGATGGCCCTCGGCGCCATGCTTGTCGCCGACGACCGTGCGCAGGTTGACCCCGATCTGGTGGTTACGGCCCCTCCAGCCCTTGGGGGACTGATAGAGGCGCGGGGAGTGGGGCTGCTGCGGGCAGAACATGCGCCTGCCACGCTGGTACTTGCGGTGGATCTTTCGCAGGCGGAGCCGGATAGACTGCCGCCAATGCGTCACACTCTTGTGCACGGATCGAGACTGCCCCTTGTGTTGGGGCGCGGGCAGGATCACCTTGCCTGTATGGTTTTGCAATATCTCAAGGGCGGGCGTCAGGCGTGAACGAGGGAATGCCGATCAAGGGCGGTCACGAACTGGTGCTGGTCACCGGTCCGTCCGGTGCAGGCCGGTCCACGGCGATCAACGCGCTGGAGGATCTGGGCTACGAGGTGATCGACAACCTCCCTCTCAGCCTCGTGCCGCGACTGGTGGAAGGCGCGCCCGTCGGGCCGATCGCGCTTGGCCTCGATATCCGCAACCGCGATTTCGCGGCCACCGCCGTCATCGAACTGATCGACCGGTTGACGCGCAATCCCGACATGTCGCTGGATGTCCTGTATCTTGACTGTTCGGCCGAGGAACTGGCCCGCCGCTTCAACCAGACCCGCAGGCGGCACCCGTTGGGCGAAGCGCCCGTCGACGCCATCGCCCGAGAGGTGGATCTGCTGGCCCCGATCCGTGTCCGTGCGGACAATCTGATCGACACGACGGAAATGTCGCCCCACGACCTGAAGGCCGAAATCGCCCGCTGGTACGACCGCGACCGACACGCGCGGATGTCGGTCGCGGTCCAGTCGTTTTCCTACAAGCGCGGCGTGCCGAGAGGGGTGGACATGATCTTCGACTGCCGCTTCCTGTCCAACCCGCATTGGGAACCCGCTCTGCGGGACATGGACGGGCGTGATGCGGCTGTCGTGGACTATATCGGCGACGATCCGAGATTTGCCGAATTTTTCGAAAAGGTGCGCGATCTCGTCCTGTTTCTGCTGCCCGCGCAGCTGGACGAGGGAAAGGCGCATCTGACGATCGGTTTCGGCTGCACCGGTGGGCAGCACAGATCGGTCGCATTGGCGGAATTGTTGGCCAACGTCCTTGCGCAGCAAGGCTGGCCGGTGTCAAAACGACACCGTGAACTGGAACGCAGGGTGGCAACGGTGCCCCCCACGCAAGCAGGATGAGCGCGTGATCGGAATCGTGATCGTGGCACATGGTGGACTGGCGAGGGAATATCTCTCGGCGGTGGAGCATGTGGTCGGAAAACAGACGGCAATGGCGGCCATCGCCATAGAGGACGATCATGATCGCACGGCCAAGCAGGCCGAGATCTGCGCGGCCGCGAGCGCGGTCGACAGCGGGGCGGGGGTGGTTCTCGTGACGGACATGTTCGGGGGATCGCCATCGAACCTGTCCTTGCCTGCCTGCATGGGGCGGGACCGCCGGATCGTCTATGGGGCTAACTTGCCAATGCTGATCAAATTGGCCAAATCGAGGGAGCTTTCGGTGCCCGATGCCGTGGCACTGGCCCTCGATGCCGGACGCAAATACATCAACAGCCTCGATCTGGGTGAGGCTGCGACGTGATCCGGCGCAACCTCAAGATCATTAACGAGAAAGGCCTGCATGCCCGCGCCTCCGCCAAATTCGTGGAGGTGGTGGAGGAGTTCCAGGCGGAGGCGACCGTGTCGAAGGACGGCATGGACGTGTCGGGGGATTCGATCATGGGGCTGCTGATGCTGGCCGCATCGCGCGGGACCAGCATCGGCATCGTCACCACGGGGCAAGAGGCCGAAGCGTTGGCCGATGCGTTGGAAACGCTGGTGGCCAACCGCTTCGGCGAAGATCACTAGACCTTTTCGGTCAGCTCCGGGATCAGGGTGAACAGATCGCCCACCAGCCCGTAATCCGCGATCTGGAAGATCGGCGCGTCCTCGTCCTTGTTGATGGCGACGATGACCTTGCTGTCTTTCATGCCCGCCAAGTGCTGGATCGCGCCGGACACGCCGACGGCGATATAGAGATCGGGTGCCACGACCTTTCCGGTCTGCCCGACCTGCCAGTCGTTCGGCGCATAACCCGCATCGACCGCTGCACGGGACGCACCCACGGCCGCACCCATCTTGTCGGCCAGCGCTTCCAGAATACGGAAGTTCTCCTCCGATCCGATACCACGCCCGCCTGCCACTACGATTCCCGCAGAGGCGAGTTCCGGACGGTCGGAGGTGGCGATGTGGTCCTCCACCCAGACAGAGAGTCCGGCATCGGCCAAAATCACGGCCTCCACCCCGGCAGTGCCGCCGGTGGTCGCCGCGGTGAATGCCGTCGTGCGGACGGTCAGCACCTTCACCGGATCGGCGGAGCGGACGGTCTGGACCGCATTGCCTGCATAGGCCGCCCGCACGAAGGTCGCCTCGTCCCGGATGTCCGTCACGTCAGGGATGATCATCACGTCTAGGAGGGCCGCCGCCCGGGGCAGCACGTTGCGCGTTGCGGCGGTGGACGGTGCCACGATATGGCTGAACCCCGACAAACCCGCAACCAGCGTGGCCACGGACTCGGCCGACGGGTGATCGCCCTCGGCCAAAAGCACCTTCGTCACGCCTTCAAGCGTTGCGGCCATGACCGCCGCCGATGATGGGCCTGCAACCAGCACGGTCACATCGCCCAGCGCCTTGGCCGCCGTCACGGCACGTGCCGTTGCATCCATGTTCAGGGCACCGCCCGCAATCACGTCGGCCAGAAGAAGAACAGCCATCAGAGCACCCCCGCTTCCTTGAGTTTCACCACCAGTTCATCCACCGAGCCGACCTTGATGCCGCCGCTGCGTCCTGCAGGTTCTGCGGTGTTCACCACTGTCAGGCGCGGGGTAACGTCCACGCCGTAATCGGCGGGGGTCTTTTCTTCCAGCGGTTTTCTCTTGGCCTTCATGATGTTGGGAAGGCTGGCATAACGCGGCTCGTTCAGGCGCAGGTCCGCTGTCACCAAGGCGGGCAGGGCAACGCGAACCGTCTGCGTACCGCCGTCTATGTCGCGCGTGACGATGGCCGCCCCGCCCTCGATCTCCAGCTTGCTGGCGAATGTCGCCTGACCCCAACCAAGCAGCGCCGCAAGCATCTGGCCGGTCGCGTTCATGTCGTTGTCGATGGCCTGCTTCCCCGCAATCACGAGCGAGGGCTGTTCCTCGCGCACGATGGCGGTCAGGATCTTTGCCACGGCCAGCGGCTCGATGTCCGTGGCCGCATCGTCGGACGCAGTCACGAGGATGGCGCGGTCCGCCCCCATCGCCATGGCGGTGCGCAGCGTATCGCCCGCCTGCTTCACGCCGACGGACACAACGACGATTTCGGACACCACGCCCTTTTCCTTCAGGCGGATCGCCTCCTCGACGGCAATCTCGTCGAAGGGGTTCATCGACATCTTCACGTTCGCCAGATCGACACCCGAACCGTCCGCCTTCACGCGGACCTTCACGTTGTAGTCGATCACGCGTTTGACCGGCACAAGAACCTTCATCCGCTTCTCCATCTTTGCCCGAAGGGTGCGGGCTCTGCATTTCTTGGCTGAACCGCGGGTGGCAGTCGGCTCGGGTCCGGATACAGACCCAAATCCGCGGGGAAGACAACCGCCCCCGTCAGCCGTTCTTCGCCATCCACGCGATCAGGAGGATCAACGCGACAGTCAGGATCTGCGCGCCGATACGGGCAGCACGCAAGAGGCGGGCCTGTTTTGGTGCCATCGTTTCGGCAGACAGGCCGCTGAGCAAAATAAGGGCGATCGTCAGAACCGCAATGGCCCCGACGCATCCCAGGATGACGATGGCTTTGGTGGTCAACGGATTCATGCGCGGCTCAGTATCCGGTCAAGGGCACGGGTCGGCAGGATGCGCCGGACCACGGCCATGACTTTGGTTGGGGTGGTGATCCGGTACCGTGCGCGGGGCCGCTCCGCCTCCAGCGCAAGCAGGATCGCGTCGGTGACGGCGCTTGCCGGAAGTTCCCAGCGATCAGGGGTCTTGTCCTCGTACAAACGGTCCAGCACGGCACGGTATTCTTCCGCACGGGCGGATGCCTTCCAGTCGATCCAGCGTTCGAAATGCGGGATCGCCTTTCGGCGCAGGTCCGACGTGATGGGGCCGGGCTGGATCAGCACCACATGGATGCCAGTGCCGGCCATCTCCAGCCGCAGGATGTCGGTCAGGCCTTCCATCGCGAACTTGGTAGATGCGTATGCCCCCCGCCATTTCGCACCCACGAATCCGAGGACGGAGGAGCAGTTCAGGATACGCCCATGCCCCTGCTTGCGCATGACCTTGATCACGCGGCAGGTCAGGTCGTGGGTTCCGAACAGGTTCGTCTCGAATATGGAACGCAAGGCGTCGCGGGGAATATCTTCCACGGCGCCAGGGCAGGCGAAAGCCCCGTTGTTGTAAAGCGCATCCAAAGTGCCGCCCGTGCGGGCCAGAACCTGATCCAGTGCGGACTGGATGGAGGCGGGGCTGTCCAGATCGAGGGGGAAGCTTTCCAGCCCTTGTGCGGCAAGACGCTCGCAATCCTCCACGGAACGACAAGTGGCAAAGACGCGCCAGCCTTTCGCGTGAAGGCCAAGGGCGGCGTTGAGGCCGATACCGGAAGAACAGCCGGTGATGAGGATGGAACGCTGGGTCATGGCCCCGTTATGCGGTGACGGGAGGCCAATTGCCAGAGATCAGTTGCCTGCCATCCGCACGGGCATCGCTGCCAGATATTCGGAGGCGACCCATCCGTCGCCACCGCTGCCTTCCAGGCGGATCTGCGTCCAGTTCCCCAGCACGTCGACAACGGTCACTTCCTCGCCATGGCTGAGCCGATCGATGGTGGAACTGCCCGTGGACGGACCGGATCGCAGGTTCAGTGCCGCAGCCGTCACGACGGCCGTGGGCAGAAGGGATACTTCGGCGGCGGCTTGCAGGACCGCCGGTTGCGGCACCGGAATATAGCGATATGTCTCCACTGCCGGACGGGCTTTGGCCTGTGCCAGACCTGCCCGTACCTGACCTTCGTTGCCCCCACCGATGGCAAGCGTCAGGAAGACGGCTGCGCTTAGGATCATGGTCATGCGGATCATGGGAAGTCCTCCGGTCGGCGGGATGTCGCTGGCTGTCTTCACAATCGCGCAAGCGTGAAAAGGTTCCGCCCTCTGGACCGATGCCGTGCGGGCGATTACAGGAAGGGGCATGACCGATGCCGTGAATGAACCCGCCCTGACCTTCGAACCCCTGTCGCGCGCCATAGGCGAGCGGTACCTGACCTATGCGCTGTCGACGATCATGAACCGTGCGCTGCCCGATGCGCGGGACGGGTTGAAGCCGGTGCATCGCCGCATCCTTTATGCGATGCGCGAATTGCGCCTGTCGCCTTCGGGAGGTTTCCGGAAATCGGCCAAGATCTCGGGCGACGTGATGGGCAACTATCACCCGCATGGCGATGCCGCGATCTATGATGCGATGGCGCGGCTGGCACAGGATTTCAACGTCCGCTATCCGCTGGTGGACGGGCAGGGCAACTTCGGCAACATCGACGGCGACAATCCGGCGGCGTCGCGTTACACCGAGGCGCGGCTGACGGCGATTGCCGAGACGCTGATGGAGGGTCTGGCCGAGAACTCGGTGGACTTCCGTCCAAACTATGACGGCACACTGGAAGAACCCGTGGTGATGCCGGCCGCCTTTCCGAACCTGCTGGCCAACGGCGCATCGGGAATCGCCGTGGGAATGGCGACCAACATCCCGCCCCACAACTTGCACGAGCTGATCGATGCCTGTCAGGCGATGATCAAGGATCCCGACGTCACGATGGAGGCACTGGTCGATCTGGTGCCGGGCCCCGATTTCCCCACCGGCGGCACCATCGTGGAGCCGCGATCCGTGATTCTGGAAGCGTATCGCACCGGACGCGGATCGTTCCGTACCCGCGCCAAGTGGGAGCGGGAGGATCTGGGCCGTGGCAACTGGCAGATCGTCATCACCGAGATCCCTTATCAGGTGCAGAAATCCCGTCTGATCGAGCGGCTGGCCGAACTGATCCAGACCCGCAAGGTGCCGTTGCTGGCCGATGTGCGCGACGAATCGGCCGAGGACATCCGCATCGTTCTGGAACCACGCGCCAAGACGGTGGAACCGGACATGCTGATGGGCATGCTATTCAAGAATTCCGATCTGGAAACGCGCTTCAGCCTGAACATGAACGTGCTGATCGACGGTCGGACTCCGAAGGTGTGTTCGCTGAAGGAAGTGCTGCGTGCATTCCTCGATCACCGCCGCGACGTATTGGTCCGCCGGAGCGAGCATCGGCTGGCAAAGATCGACCACCAGCTGGAAGTGCTGCAGGGCCTGATCACCGCCTTCCTGCATCTTGACCGTGTCATCGACATCATCCGATACGACGACGCGCCCAAGGTCGCGCTGATGGCCGAGGACTGGACCCTGGCACATCCCAAGGCCACATCGGAGGCCGACTACGTTTCACCTTCGGGCACGGGCACGTTGTCCGACGTGCAGGCCGAGGCGATCCTGAACCTGCGCCTGCGATCCTTGCGGAGGCTGGAGGAGCTGGAACTTCTGGCCGAACGCGATGCCCTGCAGGCCGAAAAAGCCGATCTGCATGCCCTGCTGGAAAGCGAAGGCAAACAGTGGAAGGCCATCGGCAAGGAGTTGGGGGGGATCCAGAAGTCCTTTGGTAAATCCACCGTCCTTGGCGAGCGTCGGTCTGCCTTTGCCGAAGCGGGTGTCCACGAGGATGTGCCGTTCGAGGCGATGATCGAGCGGGAGCCCATCACCGTCATCTGTTCGCAGATGGGTTGGATCCGGGCGATGAAGGGTCACGTCTCGCTTGATTCGGACGTGAAGTTCAAGGACGGAGACGCCCCGCGTTTCATCTTCCATGCGGAAACCACGGACCGCATCCTTCTGGTGGGTTCCAACGGGCGCTTTTACACGCTGATCGGGGCGAACCTGCCCGGCGGTCGCGGAATGGGCGAACCCGTCCGCCTGATGGTGGACCTGCCCAACGACGCGGAGATTACGGACCTCATCATCTGGAAGCCGGGCATCCGGTGGCTGATCGCCTCCACCGCAGGGGACGGGTTCATCCTGCCGTCGGAGGAAGCCGTGGCGCAAACCCGTACGGGCAAGGCCGTCCTGACGGTACGCGACGGCGTGAAGACAGCGCTGGTCCGGCAGATCAACGGGGATCATGTCGCGGTGGTCGGCGACAATCGCAAGATGCTTGTCTTTCCAGTGGCGGAACTGCCGGAGATGGGCAAGGGCAAGGGGGTCCGCTTCCAGCGTTACAAGGACGGTGGCCTGTCGGATGCGATCACCTTCGACATGGCGACCGGAATCTCGTGGCAACTTGAAGGCGGCCGCACGCGGAGGGAAACGGACCTGACCGAATGGCTGGCCGCCCGCGCGACCGCCGGTCGCATGGCCCCGCGCGGATTTCCCCGTGACAATCGCTTCTGACGGACGTTTTGCGGCTTGCGGCGGGCCGGTTTGATCCTACTGTGACGCCGACCCTTCAGGAGTGATGCATGCTGATCCGTCTTCTTGTCCTGTGTGCCGGTCTGGCCGCTCTTTCGGCATGCGGCCGCAGCGATCTGGAGGAACCTCCGGTCGATATGGGCAACTTCCGTCTGGGCCTGAACATCGTCGTGGCCGACAAGGCGGAGAAGGTTCCGATCTCACGCACGGCGTCGCCGGACGAATGGGAAGAGGCGATCCGCGTTGCGGTCCAGAACCGTTTCGGGCGCTACAAGGGTTCCAAGCTTTATAACATCGGCATCAGCGTGGACGGCTATGCGCTGGCCCCCCCCGGCATTCCGGTGATCGCGGCGCCGAAATCGGTTCTGGTCATCACCGCAAACGTCTGGGACGATGCCGCGCAGCAGAAGCTTAACGCCGAAGGCAAGCAGATCCACCTGTGGGAGGACGCGGGAGCGAACATCCTGGGTTCCGGTCTGATCCGCGGACGCGACCGGCAGATGGAGTCGCTGGCCTACAACGCGGCCAAGCAGGTGGAGATGTGGTTCCAGTCCAATCCGGAGTGGTTCGACATCCGGTCTGCCGCCCCCGCGACGCTGGCCGCGCAGACCGCGCCTCCCGGCCGTCCCCTTAACTGAGACTTGATTTTCCGTACGCCGATGGATATCTGCGCGACGGAGTAAACGGGCCCCGTGGGGGCCCCCGAAACCTCGAGGGCGCCACGATGGCAAAGGCAAAGTTTGAACGGACGAAACCGCACGTCAACATCGGCACGATCGGTCACGTTGACCACGGCAAGACGACGCTGACGGCGGCGATCACGAAGTACTTCGGCGAATTCCGCGCATACGACCAGATCGATGGCGCGCCGGAAGAAAAGGCCCGCGGGATCACGATCTCGACGGCGCACGTGGAATACGAGACGGAAGCCCGTCACTACGCGCACGTCGACTGCCCCGGCCACGCCGACTACGTCAAGAACATGATCACGGGTGCGGCGCAGATGGACGGCGCGATCCTGGTTGTGAACGCAGCCGACGGCCCGATGCCCCAGACGCGCGAGCACATCCTGCTGGGCCGTCAGGTCGGCATTCCGTACATGGTCGTCTACCTGAACAAGGTCGACCAGGTGGATGACGAAGAGCTGCTGGAACTGGTCGAGATGGAAGTGCGCGAGCTTCTGTCGTCCTACGACTATCCGGGCGACGACATTCCGATCATCAAGGGCTCGGCTCTTGCTGCGATGGAAGGCCGCGATCCCGAGATCGGCGAGAACTCGATCCGCGAGCTGCTGGCAGCCGTCGACGCCTATATCCCGACGCCGGCACGCGCTGTCGACCAGCCGTTCCTGCTGCCGGTCGAGGACGTGTTCTCGATCTCCGGTCGTGGTACGGTTGCAACGGGCCGCATCGAGCGTGGCATCGTGAAAGTCGGCGAGGAAGTCGAGATCGTGGGCATCCGCGACACCAAGAAGACTGTGTGCACGGGCGTGGAGATGTTCCGCAAGCTTCTGGACCAGGGCCAGGCTGGCGACAACGTCGGTCTGCTTCTGCGCGGTGTCGACCGTGAGGGCATCGAGCGCGGCCAGGTGCTGTGCAAGCCCGGCTCGGTGAAGCCGCACACGAAGTTCGAAGCCGAAGCCTACATCCTGACGAAGGAAGAAGGCGGCCGTCACACGCCGTTCTTCGCGAACTACCGTCCGCAGTTCTACTTCCGCACGACGGACGTGACGGGCACCGTTCAGCTGCCGGAAGGCACCGAGATGGTGATGCCGGGCGACAACCTGAAGTTCAACGTCGAACTGATCGCGCCGATCGCCATGGAAGAGAAGCTCCGCTTCGCCATCCGTGAAGGCGGCCGTACCGTCGGCGCAGGCGTCGTCTCGAAAATCCTCGCCTGACTTTATCAAGACCGGAGAAAAGAAAGCCGCCCTCCGGGGCGGCTTTTTTTTATACGCGTTGCGCGGTAGCTGGTTTTGGTATGCCTTAAAAAATGCATGGCAGGTATGCTGTCTCATGCACATGACTTGTGCGGAATATAACTAGGAGGCTAAGTAACAGATCTCCAATGAAATTAATTCGGCCCTACACGTGTAGAGCGTAAGCTCACATCTTCGCGACCAATTTTCTCGAAATGCGCCCCTTACAATCCTCTTCCTTGATGTGCAAATCAGCAGAGCCGACGAGTTAAGTCGACAATAATTGCACAAAAAGGAACATATTGTGAAACGCATTGCTCTTACGTCCGTTGCCCTGATCGCTCTCGCCGGAGCCGCTTCGGCCCAAACGACGCCTGATTTGTCGTCCGCGTCGCGCGTCACGCTGAGCACGCTTGCCCCGGCAGCAAACCTTGATAGCCTGACGGCCATTCAGGTTCGCCAAATCAATCGTGCGGTCGTTTCGAATGACGGTCTGACCCAGCCTGAACTCCGCACGATCCTGGCAAACTGAACCACCCCGTTAGCCTTGCCGAAGCCGCCCCAACGGGCGGCTTTGTCGTTTGGTTCCTCCAATAAATATTGGCTCTTCATTGAACCTTTCCCGAAGTTTCGGCGTTCTTGATCCGTAGCCGCCTTCGAGCGGACGACGTAAGCGGAAATTCCGCATCAGGATTTTGGAAGGATACGACATGAAAACGCTCGCCCTCGCCACCGCCGCGGTCATTGCCCTCTCGGGGACCGCATTCGCCCAGACCGCAGCACCGGGTGACACGCCCCTTTCCTCGGGAGCGATCGAACAGCTGCGCACGCTGAACCCGGAACTGGACGTGACCACGCTGACTCCGATCCAAATCAACGAGATCAATGAAGAGATCGACGATGATGGCCTGGATGAAAGCGAACTGATCACCATCCTTGAAAAGATGTAAGATCTCGACCATCCACCGAATCGGCCACCCTTCATGGGTGGCCTTTTTCATTTCGGCCCTTGCCAATCCCCCGGGTCTTCTTTATTCCGCTGGCGAAGTAGGAGTTTAGCTCAGTTGGTAGAGCATCGGTCTCCAAAACCGAGGGTCGTGGGTTCGAGTCCCCCAACTCCTGCCATTTATCATCCGACTTGAGTTGTCGGTGCAACGCGTGTATCAGCGCGCGGACGCGATAAGGGACGATGTTCATGGCCAATCCGATCCAGTTTATGCAGCAGGTCCGCACCGAAGTCGGCAAGGTCGTATGGCCAGGTCGGCGCGAGGTCATGCTGACGACGATCATGGTGCTGGTTCTTGCCGCCCTGACCGCGACGTTCTTTTCGCTGATCGACATCGGCATCCGCGCAGCACTGGCGCAGATATTGTCCATATTCTGAATCGCCTTGTCATCGGGGCAGGGTGCCGTTATTGCCCCTTCCCATGACTTTTCGAAGGGGCGTGCAGCGATTCGGTTGCGCGCTGCTTTTTGTTCCCGCGCGGGCCTGTCCCGCCGCAGACTGAGATAGGTAGCAGGCATGGCGAAGCGTTGGTATTCGGTAAGCGTCCTCTCGAACTTCGAGAAGAAGATTGCCGAGCAGATCAAGCAAGCCGTGATCGAGGCTGGCCTTGAGGACGAGATCGAGGAAGTCCTCGTTCCCACCGAAGAAGTGATCGAGATCCGTCGCGGCAAAAAGGTCACGAGCGAGCGTCGCTTCATGCCCGGCTACGTGCTGGTGAACATGGAGATGACCACCCGTGGCTATCACCTTATTACGTCCATCAACCGCGTGACCGGTTTCTTGGGGCCTCAGGGCCGCCCGATGCCGATGCGGGACGGGGAAGTGAACTCGATCCTGAACCGCACCGACGTTGCCGGCGAAGTCGCGGCACCGCGCAACCTGATCCGCTACGAAGTGGGCGAGACGGTAAGCGTGACCGATGGCCCGTTCGAAGGCTTCTCGGGTCAGGTCGAGGATGTGGATGACGATAATTCGCGCCTGAAGGTCACCGTGTCGATCTTCGGTCGTGCGACCCCCGTCGAACTGGAATTCACTCAGGTGTCGAAGGGCAACTGAGGAAACTCGTGGGAGGCTGGCCGTTACGCGGGCATCCGGACCACTAAACCGTGCCTTCGGCATTGTGACAAAGGAGAGGCCACATGGCCAAGAAGATCATCGGGCAGCTGAAGCTGCAAGTCAAAGCCGGGCAAGCCAACCCGTCCCCGCCCGTCGGCCCTGCATTGGGTCAGCGCGGTCTGAACATCATGGCTTTCGTGAAAGAATTCAACGCGAAGACCGCTGATATCGAGCCCGGTACGCCGACGCCCGTCATCATCACCTACTACCAGGACAAGTCGTTCAGCCTCGAGCTGAAGACCGCGCCGGCCTCGTTCATGCTGAAGAAGGCCGCTGGCCTTCCGCCCGTGGGCAAGCGCAACCGCGCAAAGGGTTCGGTCAAGCCGGGCCGCGAAGTCGCGGGCAACGTGACCGTCGCACAGGTTCGTCAGATCGCGGAAGCGAAGATGAAGGACCTGAATGCCAACTCCGTGGAAGCTGCGATGCAGATCATCCTGGGTTCGGCGAAATCCTGCGGCATCGAGGTTAAGGGGTAAGTCATGGCCATCGGTAAACGTACAAAAGCTGCCCGCACTGCCTTTGAAGGCAAGATGCTGATCACGGTCGAAGATGCCGTGAAACTGATCAAGACCTCGGCAACCGCGAAGTTTGACGAGACGATCGAGATCGCGATGAACCTGGGCGTCGACCCGCGTCACGCCGACCAGATGGTTCGTGGCGTTGTCACCCTGCCGAACGGCACGGGCAAGACGGTTCGCGTCGCCGTGTTCGCACGTGGTGCGAAGGCTGACGAGGCGAAGGCCGCCGGTGCCGACATCGTGGGTGCCGAAGATCTGATGGAATCCATCCAGGCCGGCAAGATCGATTTCGACCGTTGCATCGCGACGCCGGACATGATGCCGCTGGTCGGTCGTCTGGGCAAGATCCTTGGTCCGCGCAACCTGATGCCGAACCCCAAGGTCGGTACTGTGACGATGGACGTGGCGACAGCCGTGAACAACGCCAAGGGCGGCGAGGTCCAGTTCAAGGTTGAAAAGGCCGGCGTCATTCATGCGGGTATCGGCAAGGTCTCGTTCGACGAGAACAAGCTGGCCGAAAACATCCGCGCCTTCGTCAGCGCCGTGTCGCGTGCCCGTCCGGCAGGCGCCAAGGGCACCTATGTGAAGAAGGTCTCCGTGTCCTCCACCATGGGCCCGGGCGTGTCGCTGGATCTGACGTCCGCCGCCAGCAACTGATCGACCAAACGATCGCGTGAAGGCCATCGCCCGCTCGGGTCGGTGGCCTTTTCCATGTCCGAAGGGGCTTGCCGCAGGGTAGGGCAAGGTCTATAGGAAGCCCTACAGCTGTTGCGCGATTCGTCGCGCATTGCTGTATTCGTCCTAGACGGTGGGTGCGGAGTGATCTGCTTAATTGCCTGCCCGAGATGGGTTATCGAGACTGATTCCGGGGATTTTCCTCGGGCGATCATGGCCTCGGGACCCTGTTGGGACCCGACGCCCCCATCCCGTTCGGGGTGAGGGCACAAATGAGCCGGGGGGAAACCCCCATACTTGGAGTGAACCTGTGGATAGAGCCCAGAAAGAGCAAGTGGTCGATGAACTCGGCCAGATCTTCGAAAGCTCTGGCGTGGTGGTCGTTGCCCACTATGCAGGTCTGACGGTTGCACAGATGCAGGATCTGCGCGCGCGCATGCGTGTCGTTGGTGGATCCGTACGCGTTGCCAAGAACAAGCTCGCCAAGATCGCCCTTGAAGGGAAACCCGCGTCCGCGATGGGTGACCTGCTCACGGGCATGACCGTTCTTGCCTACTCCGAAGACCCTGTCGCAGCTGCGAAGGTCGCGGAGGACTTTGCCAAGACGACGGAGAAATTCGTCATCATCGGTGGAGCCATGGGCGGAACGATTCTGGACCCGGCTGGTGTGAAAGCCGTGGCCGCCCTGCCGTCGCGTGAGGAGCTCATCGCTTCGATCGTCGCCTGCATCGGTGCGCCCGCCTCCAACATCGCTGGTGCCATTGGCGCGCCTGCTTCGAACATCGCCGGCATCCTCTCCACCTTGGAGGAGCGGGAAGCCGCCTGAGCAATCCTTGACCTGCGTGGTTGAATTCAATCACGTCGGAACCCATCTCAATGAACGGAACAGAACATGGCTGATCTGAAAGCACTCGCTGAGCAAATCGTGAACCTCACGCTGCTGCAAGCACAAGAACTGAAAACCATCCTGAAAGACGAGTACGGCATCGAGCCGGCAGCCGGTGGCGCCGTCATGATGGCTGGCCCTGCAGGTGCTGCTGCACCGGCAGAAGAAGAAAAGACCGAGTTCGACGTCGTCCTGACGGACGCTGGCGCGAACAAGATCAACGTCATCAAAGAAGTCCGCGCGATCACGGGTCTTGGCCTGAAAGAAGCCAAGGACCTGGTCGAAGCCGGTGGCAAGATCAAAGAAGGCATTTCGAAAGCAGACGCTGAAGAAATGAAGAAAAAGCTGGAAGCAGCTGGCGCGAAAGCCGAGCTGAAGTAATCCGGCCGATGCCCTGCGGCATCGACGATTGAACGAAGGCTGGGTCCGAAATTTTCGGGCCCAGCCGAACCTGTCTTGGAGGGTGCTTTTCCGAAAGCGTCTTCCAAGGCTCGGTTCAAGGTTCGGGAGCTTGCCGGTGGGACGGTGGGCATGAATGGAACCTGACCCCCTGCTTCGCAAGCGGCGCGCGACCGGTCCCCGACGGACGTGTGCCTGCGAGATACGAAAGGTGACCTTGAGCATGGCTCAGAGCTACGTTGGCCAGAAGCGCATCCGCCGTTACTTCGGTAAAATCCGTGAAGTTCTGGAAATGCCGAACCTTATCGAGGTTCAGAAATCTTCCTACGACCTGTTCCTGAAATCCGGCGAAGGCCCCAAGCCTTCCGACGGCGACGGAATCCAGGGCGTGTTCCAGTCGGTTTTCCCGATCAAGGACTTCAACGAGACTGCCGTTCTGGAGTTCGTGAAATACGACCTCGAGAAGCCGAAATACGACGTTGACGAGTGCCAGCAGCGCGACATGACCTATGCCGCACCCCTGAAGGTGACGCTGCGCCTGATCGTGTTCGATGTTGATGAGACCACGGGCAACCGTTCGGTCAAAGACATCAAGGAACAAGACGTCTACATGGGCGACATGCCCCTGATGACTTCCAACGGGACGTTCATCGTGAACGGCACCGAACGTGTCATCGTGTCCCAGATGCACCGGTCGCCGGGCGTGTTCTTCGATCACGACAAGGGCAAGACCCATTCGTCGGGCAAACTGTTGTTCGCGTGCCGCATCATTCCCTATCGTGGATCGTGGCTGGACTTCGAGTTCGACGCCAAGGACATCGTGTTCGCGCGCATCGACCGTCGCCGCAAGCTGCCGGTGACGACGCTGCTCTATGCGCTTGGCCTCGACCAGGAAGCGATCATGTCGGCCTATTATGACACGGTCAGCTACACCTATGAAAAGAACAAGGGCTGGGTCACCAAGTTCTTCCCCGAGCGTGTGCGCGGCACCCGTCCGACGCATGATCTGGTCGATGCTGCCACCGGCGAGGTGATCTGCAAGGCCGGTGACAAGATCACCCCGCGCATGGTCAAGAAGCTGATCGACGACGCCGAAGTGACCGAACTGCTGCTGCCGTTCGACCGCATCATCGGCCGTTACGTCGCGAAGGACATGATCAACGAGGAAACGGGCGAGATCTGGGTCGAGGCCGGCGACGAGCTGACCATGGAATACGACCGTGACGGCGAAGTGAAGGGCGGCACCCTGAAGGTGCTGCTGGATCAGGGCATCACGGAGATCCCGGTTCTGGACATCGACAACGTCAATGTCGGTCCCTACATGCGCAACACCATGGCCGTGGACAAGAACATGAGCCGCGACGGTGCGCTCATGGACATCTACCGTGTCATGCGCCCGGGTGAGCCGCCGACCGTCGAAGCCGCGTCGAACCTGTTCGAGACGCTGTTCTTCGACAGCGAGCGTTACGACCTGTCCGCCGTGGGCCGCGTGAAGATGAACATGCGCCTCGATCTGGGCCGGCCTGACACGCAGCGCACGCTGGACCGCGACGACATCATCGCCTGCATCAAGGCGCTGACCGAACTGCGTGATGGCAAGGGCGAGATCGACGACATCGACCACCTTGGCAACCGCCGCGTACGGTCCGTTGGCGAACTGATGGAAAACCAGTACCGCGTTGGCCTTCTCCGCATGGAGCGGGCGATCAAGGAACGCATGTCCTCGGTCGAGATCGACACGATCATGCCCCAGGACCTGATCAACGCGAAACCGGCAGCGGCGGCCGTCCGCGAATTCTTCGGCTCCTCGCAGCTGTCGCAGTTCATGGACCAAACCAACCCGCTGTCCGAAGTGACGCACAAACGTCGTCTCTCGGCCCTTGGGCCGGGCGGTCTGACGCGCGAACGTGCAGGCTTCGAGGTTCGCGACGTTCATCCGACCCACTATGGCCGGATGTGCCCGATCGAGACGCCGGAAGGTCAGAACATCGGTCTGATCAACTCCTTGGCCACCTTTGCCCGCGTGAACAAGTACGGTTTTATCGAAACCCCGTATCGCAAGGTCGTGGACGGTCAGGTCACGGATGACGTGGTCTACATCTCCGCCACAGAGGAAATGCGTCACACGGTGGCTCAGGCCAATGCGACGATCGACGAGAACGGCCGCTTCACCAGCGACCTGATCTCCACCCGCAAGGCAGGCGAGTTCATGCTGAACCCGCCGGAAGCCGTCGATCTGATCGACGTTTCGCCCAAGCAGCTGGTTTCGGTCGCGGCATCGCTGATCCCGTTCCTCGAAAACGACGACGCCAACCGCGCCCTGATGGGTTCGAACATGCAACGTCAGGCGGTTCCGCTGCTGCAATCCGACGCGCCTTACGTGGGCACAGGGATCGAAGCCGTCGTGGCCCGCGATTCCGGCGCTGCGATCATGGCACGCCGGGCAGGAGTCATCGATCAGGTCGACGCCACGCGTATTGTCGTGCGCGCCACCGAAATGCTGGAACCGGGCGAGCCGGGCGTGGACATCTACCGTCTGCGCAAGTTCAAGCGCTCGAACCAGTCGTCCTGCATCAACCAGCGTCCGCTGGTGAAGGTGGGCGAAGAGGTCGTGCGCGGCGAGGTGATTGCCGACGGTCCGAACACCGACATGGGCGAACTGGCACTGGGCCGGAACGTCGTCGTCGCGTTCATGCCGTGGAACGGCTACAACTACGAAGACTCTATCCTGATCTCCGAGCGTATCCTCAAGGATGACGTCTTCACCTCGATCCACATCGAGGAATACGAAGTCGCCGCCCGCGATACGAAACTGGGACCGGAGGAGATCACGCGCGACATCCCGAACGTGGGCGAAGAAGCCCTGCGCAATCTGGATGAAGCGGGTATCGTCTATATCGGTGCCGAAGTGCAGCCTGGTGACATCCTTGTCGGCAAGATCACCCCGAAGGGTGAATCCCCGATGACGCCGGAGGAGAAACTGCTCCGCGCGATTTTCGGCGAGAAGGCATCCGATGTTCGCGACACCTCGTTGCGTCTGCCGCCCGGTGCGTTCGGCACGATCGTCGAAGTGCGGGTCTTCAACCGTCATGGCGTCGACAAGGACGAACGTGCGCTGCAGATCGAGCGTGAGGAAGTCGAACGTCTGTCGCGTGACCGTGACGACGAACAGGCGATCCTTGATCGCAACATCTACTCGCGCCTGCGGACGCTGGTTCTGGGCAAGACGGCCGTCAAGGGTCCGAAGGGCATCAAGTCCGGGTCGACCATCGATGCTGAACTGCTGGGCACCCTGTCCAAGGGTCAGTGGTGGCAGCTTGCCTTGGGCGAAGAAGCCGAAGCCAAGGACGTGGAGGCCCTGCACGAACAGTACGAGGCCCAGAAGCGTCAACTCGACCATCGGTTCGAGGACAAGGTCGAGAAGGTCCGCCGTGGCGATGATCTGCCTCCGGGCGTGATGAAGATGGTCAAGGTGTTCGTCGCGGTGAAGCGCAAGCTGCAACCGGGCGACAAGATGGCCGGTCGTCACGGCAACAAAGGCGTCATTTCCAAGGTCGTTCCGATCGAGGACATGCCGTTCCTTGCGGACGGGACCATGGTCGATCTGGTGCTGAACCCGCTGGGCGTGCCATCGCGCATGAACGTCGGTCAGATCCTCGAAACCCACATGGGCTGGGCCGCACGCGGTCTGGGGATCAAGATCGACGAGGCGTTGCAGGAATACCGTCGCAAGGGTGACATGACCCCTGTGAAGGAAGCCCTGCGCATCGCCTATGGCGACGAGACTTACGACGCGGCCTTCGGCGAGCGTGACGATGACGACATCCTCGAGATGGCTGGCACCGTGACGCGTGGCGTGCCGATCGCAACGCCGGTCTTCGACGGTGCGAAAGAGCCGGACGTGAACGATGCGCTTCGTCGCGCGGGCTTCAACGAATCCGGCCAGTCGATTGTCTTCGACGGTCGTTCGGGTGAACAGTTCACGCGCCCGGTTACGGTCGGCGTGAAGTACATGCTGAAACTCCACCACCTCGTGGATGACAAGCTGCACGCCCGTTCGACCGGTCCGTATTCGCTTGTCACGCAGCAGCCGCTGGGTGGTAAAGCGCAGTTCGGTGGTCAGCGTCTGGGAGAGATGGAGGTCTGGGCTCTTGAAGCCTACGGTGCCGCCTACACCCTGCAGGAAATGCTGACCGTGAAGTCGGATGACGTCGCAGGCCGGACGAAGATGTACGAGAGCATCGTCAAGGGCGAGGACAACTTCGAGGCCGGCGTGCCGGAATCGTTCAACGTTCTCGTCAAGGAGGTCCGCGGTCTGGGCCTCAACATGGAACTCCTGGATTCGGAGGAGGAGTGAGGGCGCGACCTGCGCCCTCACCAACCCGCATCCCTTCTGTAAGGACATGAAATGAACCAGGAACTGAGCACCAATCCGTTCAATCCGGTCGCACCCGTGCGGACCTTCGACGAGATCAAGATCTCCCTAGCGTCGCCGGAGCGGATCCTGTCGTGGTCCTATGGCGAGATCAAGAAGCCGGAAACCATCAACTACCGCACGTTCAAGCCGGAACGTGACGGCCTGTTCTGCGCGCGCATCTTCGGGCCGATCAAGGACTACGAGTGCCTGTGCGGCAAGTACAAGCGCATGAAGTATCGCGGCGTCGTCTGCGAGAAGTGCGGCGTGGAAGTGACCCTGCAGAAGGTCCGCCGCGAGCGGATGGGCCATATCGAACTGGCGGCACCCGTTGCGCATATCTGGTTCCTGAAATCGCTGCCGTCCCGCATCGGCCTGATGCTGGACATGACGCTGCGCGATCTGGAACGCATCCTCTACTTCGAGAACTACGTCGTGATCGAACCGGGTCTGACCGACCTGACCTATGCCCAGATGCTGACCGAGGACGAGTTCCTTGACGCGCAGGACCAGTTCGGTGCCGACGCGTTCACGGCCAACATCGGCGCGGAAGCCATCCGCGAAATGCTTGCCGCGATCGATCTGCAAGCCACGGCCGACCAGCTCCGCGAGGATCTGAAAGAAGCGACGGGCGAGCTGAAGCCGAAGAAGATCATCAAGCGTCTGAAGATCGTCGAGTCGTTCCTTGAATCGGGCAACCGCCCCGAGTGGATGATCCTGACCGTTCTTCCGGTGATCCCGCCGGAACTGCGCCCGCTGGTCCCGCTGGATGGCGGCCGCTTCGCGACGTCGGACCTGAACGACCTGTATCGCCGCGTGATCAACCGGAACAACCGCCTGAAGCGCCTGATCGAGCTTCGCGCGCCGGACATCATCGTGCGGAACGAGAAGCGGATGCTTCAGGAAGCCGTCGACGCGCTGTTCGACAACGGCCGTCGTGGCCGCGTGATCACGGGCACCAACAAGCGCCCGCTGAAATCGCTGTCCGACATGCTGAAGGGCAAACAGGGCCGCTTCCGTCAGAACCTTCTGGGCAAGCGGGTCGACTTCTCGGGCCGGTCCGTCATCGTGACGGGTCCGGAACTGAAGCTGCACCAGTGCGGTCTGCCCAAGAAGATGGCGTTGGAGCTGTTCAAGCCCTTCATCTATTCGCGACTGGAGGCCAAGGGCCTTTCCAGCACCGTGAAACAGGCGAAGAAGCTGGTCGAGAAAGAGCGCCCCGAGGTCTGGGACATCCTTGACGAGGTCATCCGCGAGCATCCGGTTCTGCTGAACCGTGCGCCCACGCTGCACCGTCTTGGCATCCAGGCGTTCGAGCCGATCCTGATCGAAGGCAAGGCAATCCAGTTGCACCCGCTCGTCTGCTCGGCGTTCAACGCCGACTTCGACGGTGACCAGATGGCCGTCCACGTCCCGCTGTCGCTTGAAGCGCAGCTGGAAGCGCGCGTTCTGATGATGTCGACGAACAACGTCCTGTCGCCCGCCAACGGCGCGCCGATCATCGTTCCGTCGCAGGACATGGTGCTCGGTCTCTACTACACGACCATGCAGCGCGACGGCATGAAGGGTGAAGGCATGGCCTTCGCTTCCGTCGAGGAAGTGGAGCATGCTCTTGCCGCCGGCGAGGTGCACCTGCACGCCAAGGTTCAGGCCCGCATCAAGCAGATCGACAATGAAGGCAACGAGATCGTCAAGCGTTACGAGACGACCCCGGGCCGTCTGCGTCTTGGCAACCTGCTGCCGCTGAACGCCAAGGCTCCGTTCGAGCTGGTGAACCGCCTGCTGCGCAAGAAGGACGTCCAGAACGTCATCGATACCGTCTACCGTTATTGCGGCCAGAAGGAATCGGTCATCTTCTGCGACCAGATCATGGGCATGGGCTTCCGCGAGGCGTTCAAGGCAGGCATTTCGTTCGGCAAGGACGACATGCTGATCCCCGACACCAAATGGACCATTGTCAACGAAGTCCAGGAACAGGTGAAGGACTTCGAGCAGCAGTACATGGACGGCCTGATCACTCAGGGCGAGAAGTACAACAAGGTTGTCGATGCATGGTCGAAGTGCAACGACAAGGTCACCGAGGCGATGATGTCCACCATCTCCGCCACCCGTCATGACGAGAACGGTGCCGAAATGGAGCCGAATTCGGTCTACATGATGGCCCACTCCGGTGCCCGGGGTTCGGTTACGCAGATGAAGCAGCTGGGCGGGATGCGCGGCCTGATGGCCAAGCCGAACGGCGAGATCATCGAGACGCCGATCATCTCGAACTTCAAGGAAGGTCTGACCGTTCTTGAATACTTCAACTCCACCCACGGTGCCCGGAAGGGTCTGTCGGACACTGCGTTGAAGACGGCAAACTCCGGTTACCTGACCCGTCGTCTGGTCGACGTGGCGCAGGATTGCATCGTGCGGTCGCATGACTGCGGCACCGAACAGGCGATCACGGCTTCCGCCGCGGTCAACGATGGTGAAGTCGTGGCCCCGCTGGCGGAGCGGGTTCTGGGTCGCGTTGCGGCCGACGACATCTTCGTTCCGGGAACGGACGAGGTTCTGGTCGCGGCAGGGGAGCTGATCGATGAGCGCAAGGCCGATGCGATCGACCAGGCGAGCGTGGCTTCGGTCCGCATCCGCAGCCCGCTGACCTGCGAGGCCGAAGAAGGCGTCTGCGCCATGTGCTACGGTCGTGACCTTGCACGCGGCACGCTGGTCAACCAGGGCGAGGCTGTCGGCATCATCGCCGCACAGTCCATCGGTGAACCCGGCACGCAGCTGACGATGCGGACGTTCCACATCGGCGGTGTTGCCCAGGGTGGCCAGCAGTCCTTCCTCGAAGCCTCGCAAGAAGGCCGCGTGGAGTTCCGCAACGCCAACTTGCTGGAAAACGCATCCGGTGCACTGGTGGCGATGGGCCGCAACATGCAGCTTGTCATCATCGACGAGGCGGGGCAGGAGCGTGCGACGCACAAGGTCACCTACGGGACCAAGGTGCACGTCCGCGACGGCGACGTTATCAAGCGCGGCACCAAGCTGGTCGAATGGGACCCCTACACCCTGCCGATCATCGCGGAAAGCACCGGTGTGGCGCGGTTCGTGGACCTGGTTCCGGGTATCTCGGTCCGTGAGGATACCGATGATGCGACGGGGATGAGCCAGAAGATCGTTTCGGACTGGCGGACTGCCCCCAAAGGCAACGAGCTGAAGCCCGAGATCATCATCATGGACCCCGAAACCGGAGAGCCGATGCGTGGAGAGGGTGGCAACCCCGTCTCCTATACGATGTCGGTGGATGCCATCCTGTCGATCGAAGACGGGCAGGAGATCAAGGCCGGTGACGTGGTGGCCCGTATTCCGCGTGAAGGCGCGCGGACCAAGGACATCACCGGTGGTCTGCCGCGCGTGGCCGAACTGTTCGAAGCCCGTCGTCCGAAAGATCACGCGATCATCGTCGAAAGCGATGGCTACGTGCGCTTCGGCAAGGACTACAAGAACAAGCGCCGCATCTCGATCGAGCCTGTGGACGAAAGCCAGACGGCCGTCGAATACATGGTGCCGAAAGGCAAGCACATCCCTGTGCAGGAAGGCGACTTCGTGCAGAAGGGTGACTACATCATGGACGGCAACCCGGCCCCGCACGACATTCTGCGGATCATGGGTATCGAAGCGCTGGCCAACTACATGATCGACGAAGTGCAGGAGGTTTACCGACTGCAGGGCGTGAAGATCAACGACAAGCATATCGAGGTGATCGTGCGGCAGATGCTGCAGAAGTTCGAGATCCTGGAGTCGGGCGAAACGACGCTGCTCAAAGGCGAGCATGTCGACAAGGCCGAACTTGACGAGGTCAACGAGAAGGCCGTGTCGCACAACATGCGCCCGGCGACAGCGGAACCGATTCTGCTGGGCATCACGAAGGCGTCGCTGCAGACCCGCAGCTTCATCTCCGCGGCGTCCTTCCAGGAAACGACCCGCGTGCTGACCGAGGCTTCGGTTCAGGGTAAGCGCGACAAGCTGGTTGGTCTGAAAGAGAACGTCATCGTGGGTCGTCTGATCCCGGCAGGAACGGGCGGGGCTACCAGCCGCGTGAAGCAGGTTGCTGCCAAGCGCGATTCGGTGGTGATCGACGCCCGCCGCGCCGCTGCCGAGGCGGCGGTGCCGCTGGCTGCACCGGAAGCCGCCCAAGGCGATGACTGATCCAACAAGGGGCCCCTTCGGGGGCCCTTTGCCTTTGCAGGCAAGGGCGCGTCTGTTGACAGGGATGGCGACTCCCCGTATACGCGCGTTACTGAATTGCGGGTTTTCCCGCCACATCGAGATTTTTGTATCGAAGTGGTCATGATCGGAGCATCTGCTCCCATCCTCTGAAATTCCACCGCGCCGTCCCTTTGCAGGGATGGATGCGGTTTTGGCGTTTCGTGAAAGCGGAATGCCCTGAACTGGCGCCCCCCGACAGGATCCGGGCAGGCGTAAACGCAACAGGAAGCACGGGGAACCGAATGCCGACGATCCAACAGCTTATCCGCAAACCGCGGGAGCCCAAGAAGACGCGCTCCAAGTCCCAGCACTTGGAGTCCTGCCCGCAGAAACGTGGCGTTTGCACGCGCGTTTACACGACGACCCCGAAGAAACCGAACTCCGCTATGCGGAAAGTGGCCAAGGTTCGCCTGACCAACGGTTTCGAGGTGATCTCGTATATTCCGGGTGAGAAACACAACCTTCAGGAACACTCTGTTGTCCTGATCCGCGGCGGCCGCGTAAAAGACCTTCCGGGCGTCCGTTACCACATCCTGCGCGGCGTGCTGGACACGCAAGGCGTCAAAGATCGTCGTCAACGCCGTTCGAAATACGGCGCAAAGCGTCCGAAGTGAGGTTCTGAGAGATGTCCCGTCGTCACGCCGCCGAAAAGCGCGAAATCCTTCCCGATGCCAAGTTCGGCGATCGGGTTCTGACCAAGTTCATGAACAACCTGATGGTCGATGGCAAGAAATCCACTGCCGAAACGATCGTCTACAACGCGCTCGACCGCGTTCAGACCCGTCTGAAGCGCGAGCCGATCGAAGCGTTCCACGAAGCGCTGGAAAACGTGAAGCCGTCCGTCGAGGTGCGTTCGCGCCGCGTTGGTGGTGCGACGTACCAGGTTCCGGTCGAAGTCCGTATCGAGCGCCGTGAAGCGCTGGCGATCCGTTGGCTGATCACCGCTGCCCGCAAGCGCAACGAGAACACCATGGAAGAACGCCTGGCCGCCGAGCTTTCGGATGCCGTGAACAACCGTGGAACCGCCGTCAAGAAGCGTGAAGACACGCACAAGATGGCCGATGCCAACAAGGCATTCAGCCATTACCGCTGGTAACCCATCAGCCTGAGGACCGACAAAATGGCACGCGACTATCCGCTGCAGCGCTACCGCAACTTCGGGATCATGGCTCACATCGACGCCGGTAAAACGACGACGACGGAGCGGATCCTGTACTATACCGGCAAGTCCCACAAGATCGGCGAGGTGCACGATGGCGCCGCGACGATGGACTGGATGGAGCAGGAGCAGGAGCGTGGCATCACGATCACCTCGGCTGCGACCACCACTTTCTGGCAGCGTCAGGAAGATCCGAGCGTTGACGCTATTTCCGACACGAAATACCGCTTCAACATCATCGACACGCCCGGCCACGTCGACTTCACCATCGAAGTCGAACGCTCGCTGGCCGTTCTGGACGGTGCAATCTGTCTGCTCGACGCCAACGCCGGTGTCGAGCCGCAGACCGAAACCGTCTGGCGTCAGGCCGACCGCTACAAGGTTCCGCGGATCGTGTTCGTCAACAAGATGGACAAGATCGGTGCAGACTTCTTCAATTGCGTGAAGATGATCAAGGACCGGACCGGCGCGACCCCGTGCCCGATCGCACTGCCGATCGGAGCCGAGGACAAGCTGGAAGGCATCATCGACTTGATCAAGATGGAAGAATGGGTGTGGGAAGGTGAAGACCTTGGCGCATCCTGGGTTCGCAAGCCCATCCGTGACGAACTCAAAGGTCTCGCCGACGAGTGGCGCTCCAACATGGTTGAGCTGGCCGTCGACATGGACGACGCAGCTATGGAAGCCTATCTCGAGGGCAACGAGCCCGACGAGGCGACTTTGCGCGCACTGATCCGCAAGGGTACGCTGTCTATGGCCTTCGTTCCCGTCACGGCGGGTTCGGCGTTCAAGAACAAGGGCGTCCAGCCCCTCCTGAACTCGGTCATCGACTTCCTGCCCTCGCCGCTGGACGTTCCGGCCTATGTCGGTTTCGCTCCGGGGGACGAGACGGAAACCCGGAACATCGAGCGTTCGGCCGACGACGCCCAACCCTTCTCGGGTCTGGCGTTCAAGATCATGAACGACCCCTTCGTGGGCTCGCTCACCTTCACGCGCATCTATTCCGGCGTCCTGAAAAAGGGCGACCAGATGATCAACTCGACGAAGAACCGCAAGGAACGCGTCGGGCGGATGATGATGATGCACGCCATCAACCGTGAAGAGATCGAGGAAGCATTTGCCGGCGACATCATCGCGCTTGCGGGTCTGAAAGATACGACCACGGGCGATACCCTGTGCGATCCGGCAAAACCGGTCGTTCTGGAAACGATGACGTTCCCCGAGCCCGTTATCGAGATCGCGATCGAGCCGAAATCCAAAGCCGACCAGGAGAAGATGGGCCTCGCCCTGGCGCGCCTGTCTGCCGAGGATCCGTCCTTCCGCGTCGAGACCGACTTCGAGTCGGGACAGACGATCATGCGCGGCATGGGCGAACTTCACCTCGACATCCTCGTTGACCGCATGCGTCGCGAGTTCAAGGTCGAAGCGAACATCGGCGCTCCTCAGGTGGCTTACCGCGAAACCATCTCGCGCGAAGCCGAGATCGACTACACGCACAAGAAACAGACCGGTGGTACCGGGCAGTTTGCGCGCATCAAGTTGGTCATCACCCCGACGGAGCCGGGCGAGGGATACTCGTTCGAGTCCAAGGTTGTCGGCGGCACGGTTCCGAAGGAATACATCCCGGGTGTCGAAAAAGGCATCAAGTCGGTCATGGACTCCGGTCCGCTGGCAGGCTTCCCGGTCATCGATTTCAAGGTCGCACTGATCGACGGTGCCTACCATGACGTCGACTCCTCGGTTCTGGCCTTCGAGATCGCGGCACGTGCGGGTATGCGTGAAGGCATGAAGAAGGCCGGCGCCAAGCTGCTCGAACCGATCATGAAAGTCGAAGTGGTAACACCGGAGGAATATACCGGTTCCATCATCGGTGACCTGACGTCGCGTCGGGGCATGGTTCAGGGTCAGGACAGCCGCGGAAACGCCAACGTCATCACGGCAATGGTCCCGCTGGCCAACATGTTCGGCTACATCAACAACCTGCGTTCCATGTCTTCGGGCCGCGCTGTGTTCTCGATGTCCTTCGACCATTACGAGGCTGTTCCGCAGAACATCTCGGACGAGATCCAGAAGAAATACGCATAATGGCAGGGCGGGGGTAACCCCGCCCACCGCTTTCAAGGTTCGGCGTTGTCAACGTCGCGCCAATCCTGTAGTGCGGGGCCTTCTCCGCCGCTGCGGGATCGAATCAAGAGGAAGCCACGATGGCAAAGGCAAAGTTTGAACGGACGAAACCGCACGTCAACATCGGCACGATCGGTCACGTTGACCACGGCAAGACGACGCTGACGGCGGCGATCACGAAGTACTTCGGCGAATTCCGCGCATACGACCAGATCGATGGCGCGCCGGAAGAAAAGGCCCGCGGGATCACGATCTCGACGGCGCACGTGGAATACGAGACGGAAGCCCGTCACTACGCGCACGTCGACTGCCCCGGCCACGCCGACTACGTCAAGAACATGATCACGGGTGCGGCGCAGATGGACGGCGCGATCCTGGTTGTGAACGCAGCCGACGGCCCGATGCCCCAGACGCGCGAGCACATCCTGCTGGGCCGTCAGGTCGGCATTCCGTACATGGTCGTCTACCTGAACAAGGTCGACCAGGTGGATGACGAAGAGCTGCTGGAACTGGTCGAGATGGAAGTGCGCGAGCTTCTGTCGTCCTACGACTATCCGGGCGACGACATTCCGATCATCAAGGGCTCGGCTCTTGCTGCGATGGAAGGCCGCGATCCCGAGATCGGCGAGAACTCGATCCGCGAGCTGCTGGCAGCCGTCGACGCCTATATCCCGACGCCGGCACGCGCTGTCGACCAGCCGTTCCTGCTGCCGGTCGAGGACGTGTTCTCGATCTCCGGTCGTGGTACGGTTGCAACGGGCCGCATCGAGCGTGGCATCGTGAAAGTCGGCGAGGAAGTCGAGATCGTGGGCATCCGCGACACCAAGAAGACTGTGTGCACGGGCGTGGAGATGTTCCGCAAGCTTCTGGACCAGGGCCAGGCTGGCGACAACGTCGGTCTGCTTCTGCGCGGTGTCGACCGTGAGGGCATCGAGCGCGGCCAGGTGCTGTGCAAGCCCGGCTCGGTGAAGCCGCACACGAAGTTCGAAGCCGAAGCCTACATCCTGACGAAGGAAGAAGGCGGCCGTCACACGCCGTTCTTCGCGAACTACCGTCCGCAGTTCTACTTCCGCACGACGGACGTGACGGGCACCGTTCAGCTGCCGGAAGGCACCGAGATGGTGATGCCGGGCGACAACCTGAAGTTCAACGTCGAACTGATCGCGCCGATCGCCATGGAAGAGAAGCTCCGCTTCGCCATCCGTGAAGGCGGCCGTACCGTCGGCGCAGGCGTCGTCTCGAAAATCCTAGCTTAATCAACCGCACCGGAAGAGGGGACGGGGGCCGTAAGGCCCCTGTCTTCCCGCCGGGCCCAAGGGGCATGTAAAATGCAAGGTCAGACTATCCGCATCAGGCTGAAAGCCTTTGATTACCGTGTGCTGGATGCGAGCACCCAGGAAATCGTCAGCACCGCTAAACGGACGGGCGCACAAGTGCGCGGACCGATTCCGCTGCCGAACAAGATTGAGAAGTTCACGGTTCTTCGTGGTCCGCACATCGACAAGAAGTCGCGCGACCAGTGGGAAATCCGTACGCACAAGCGTCTCCTCGACATCATTGATCCGACCCCGCAGACCGTGGACGCGCTGATGAAGCTCGACCTCGCGGCCGGCGTTGACGTCGAAATCAAAGTGTAAGGGGCAGAACCTATGCGCTCTGGAATTATTGCTAAGAAACTGGGCATGACCCGGGTATTCATGGAAGACGGACGCCAGATCCCGGTGACCGTTCTTCAGCTCGACACACTGCAGGTCGTTGCGCAACGCACGGCCGACAAGGATGGCTATTCCGCCGTTCAGCTGGGTGCCGGCACGGCAAAGGCGAAACGTACTTCGGCAGGCATGCGCGGCCACTTTGCAAAAGCGAATGTGGAACCCAAACGCAAGATCGCTGAATTCCGCGTTAGCCCGGAAAATTTGATCGAAGTCGGCGAAGAAATCATTGCCGATCATTACTTCGCGGGTCAGTTCGTCGACGTCGCGGGTGTCTCCATCGGTAAGGGTTTTGCCGGTGCGATGAAGCGTCACAACTTCGCTGGTCTGCGTGCATCGCACGGTGTGTCCGTTTCGCACCGTTCGCACGGTTCGACCGGTCAGTGCCAGGATCCGGGCAAAGTTTTCAAAGGCAAGAAGATGGCTGGTCATCTTGGTGCCGTGCGTGTCACCACGCAGAACCTGCAAGTCGTGAAAACCGACTCTGACCGCGGCATCATCATGATCAAGGGTGCCGTCCCCGGGTCGAAGGGCGGTTGGGTCACTGTGAAGGATGCGGTCAAGAAGCCGGTTCCTGACAACGTCATCCTGCCTGCCGCGCTGCGTTCCGCTGCTGCTGCTGCCCATCGTGCAGCTGAAGAAGCTGCCGCTGCCGCTGCTGCCGAAGAAGAAGCCGCACGTGCCGCCGCCGCCGCCGAACAGGCTGCTGCGGAAGAAGCTGCGCTGGCAGAAGCCAACGCACCGACTACCGATGCATCCGATGCCTCCGACGAAGGAGAAGCGAAATGAAACTGGACGTCATCAAGCTTGACGCCGGCAAAGTAGGGTCGATTGACCTTGCGGACGATGTCTTCGGACTGGAGCCGCGTGCCGACATCCTTCACCGTGTTGTCCGCTGGCAGCGTGCGAAAGCCCAGGCTGGCACGCACTCCACGCTCGGCAAGTCGGACGTGTCCTATTCCACCAAGAAGATCTACAAGCAAAAAGGCACCGGCGGCGCACGCCACGGTTCCAAGAAAGCCCCGATCTTCCGTCATGGCGGTGTGTACAAGGGCCCGACCCCGCGCAGCCACGCCCATGATCTGCCGAAGAAGTTTCGCGCGCTCGGTCTGAAGCACGCATTGTCCTCGAAGGCCGCGACGGGCAACCTGATCGTTCTGGAAGACGCCATCATGGCCGATTCCAAGACGTCGGTTCTGGCGAAGTTCGTCAAGGAACTCGGCTGGAAGCGCGTCCTGATCATCGACGGCGCCGACGTGAACGACAACTTCGTGAAGGCCGCCCGCAACCTCGAAGGCGTGGACATCCTGCCGTCGATGGGCGCGAACGTGTATGACATCCTGAAGCGTGATCAGCTGGTGCTCACGAAATCGGCTGTCGAAGCTCTGGAGGCTCGTTTGAAATGAGCGTGAAACCCGAACATTACGACGTGATCAAGAAGCCGATCATCACCGAGAAGGCCACCCTGGCATCCGAGGCGAACGCTGTCGTCTTCGAAGTTGCCAAGGATGCAACGAAGCCGATGATCAAGGAGGCGGTTGAAGCCGTCTTCGGTGTCAAGGTGAAAGCTGTCAACACCTCGATCCTCAAAGGCAAGACCAAGCGGTTCAAAGGTCGCTTGGGCGAGCGCAGCGACAAGAAGAAAGCCTATGTCACCCTTGAAGAGGGTAACACTATCGACGTGGCCACTGGCCTCTGATAGAAGGCGCAACGAATCAAGCGGCCCCGGATTCGTCCGGGGCCGTTGATTTTAAGGACGGGGATCTTCGGAGCCCTTCACCGGATCTGCCACGCGCAGGTCCCAGCTGTACGGAAGACAGATAACATGGCACTTAAGTCGTATAAGCCGACGACGCCTGGCCAGCGCGGGCTGGTTCTGATCGACCGTTCGGAGCTGTGGAAAGGCCGCCCAGTCAAAACCCTCACCGAGGGTTTGATCAAGACTGGTGGCCGGAACAACACCGGACGCATCACGATGTGGCACAAGGGTGGCGGCGCGAAGCGTCTTTACCGTGTCGTCGATTTCAAACGTCGCAAGTTCGACGTCCCCGCAGTGGTCGAGCGGATCGAATACGATCCCAACCGGACGGCCTTCATCGCGCTGGTCAAGTACCATGACGGCGAGCTTGCATACATCCTCGCTCCGCAGCGTCTTGCCATCGGCGACACGGTGATTGCAGGCGCGAAGACAGACGTGAAACCCGGCAACGCAATGCCTTTCTCGGGCATGCCGATCGGTACGATCGTGCACAACGTCGAGATGAAGCCCGGCAAGGGCGGCCAGATCGCACGCGCTGCAGGCACCTATGCGCAGTTCGTCGGTCGTGACGGAGGCTACGCCCAGATCCGCCTCTCCTCGGGCGAGCTGCGGATGGTCCGTCAGGAGTGCATGGCCACCATCGGTGCCGTGTCGAACGCTGACCACTCAAACCAGAACTTCGGTAAAGCCGGTCGTATGCGCCACAAGGGTGTGCGTCCGACGGTCCGTGGTGTCGCCATGAACCCGATCGACCACCCGCACGGTGGTGGTGAAGGCCGGACCTCGGGTGGTCGTCACCCGGTCACGCCTTGGGGCAAGGGCACCAAGGGCAACCGCACCCGCAAGAACAAGACCACGGACAAGTACATCGTCCGCTCGCGTCACCTGAAGAAAGGGCGTTAATCAATGTCGCGTTCCGTCTGGAAAGGCCCGTTCGTCGACGCTTACGTCCTGAAGAAGGCCGAAAAGTCGCGCGAGTCGGGCAAGAACGAAGTGATCAAGATCTGGTCGCGTCGGTCCACCATTCTGCCGCAGTTCGTCGGTCTGACGTTCGGCGTCTACAACGGCAAGAAACACATCCCGGTCAACGTGTCCGAAGAGATGATCGGCCAGAAGTTCGGTGAGTATTCGCCGACGCGGACCTATTACGGTCACGCAGCCGACAAGAAAGCCAAGAGGAAGTAAGCCATGAGCAAGGAAAAGAATCCGCGCCGCGTGGCCGAAAACGAGGCGCAGGCGAAAGCCCGCATGCTGCGCACGTCGCCGCAGAAGCTGAACCTCGTGGCGGCCCTGATCCGTGGCAAGAAAGTCGACAAGGCAATCGCCGACCTGACGTTTTCCAAGAAGCGTATCAGCCATGACGTGCTGAAATGTCTTCAGTCGGCCATTGCTAACGCCGAAAACAACCACGGCCTTGACGTGGACAATCTGATCGTGGCCGAAGCCTATTGCGGCAAGAACATCACGCTGAAGCGCGGTCGCCCGCGTGCGCGCGGTCGTTTCGGCAAGATCATGAAGCCTTTCAGCGAACTGACCATCACGGTGCGTCAGAAAGGGGAGACTGCGTAATGGGTCAGAAGGTAAATCCGATCGGGATGCGTCTTCAGGTCAACCGTACCTGGGACAGCCGCTGGTATGCGGACTCCAAGGATTACGGCAACCTGCTGCTCGAGGATCTGAAGATCCGCGACTTCGTCCACAAGGAAGTCAAGCAAGCCGGCATCTCCAAAGTCATCATCGAGCGTCCGCACAAGAAGTGCCGCGTCACGATCCACGCTGCCCGTCCCGGTGTCATCATCGGGAAGAAAGGCGCGGACATCGAGACGCTTCGCAAGAAGCTGACCCAGTTTACCGCGTCGGAACTGCACCTCAATATCGTCGAGGTTCGCAAGCCCGAGCTTGATGCACAGCTGGTGGCCGAGTCGATCGCCCAGCAGATGGAACGTCGGGTGTCCTTCCGTCGCGCTATGAAGCGCGGCGTGCAGAACGCGATGCGCATCGGTGCCCTCGGCATCCGCGTGAACGTTGCCGGTCGTCTTGGCGGCGCCGAAATCGCCCGTACCGAATGGTATCGTGAAGGTCGCGTTCCGCTGCACACGCTGCGTGCGGATATCGACTATGCCACGGAAGAGGCGACGACGCCCTACGGGATCATCGGCGTGAAGGTGTGGATCTTTAAAGGCGAGATCCTGGAGCATGACCCGCAGGCGCACGATCGTCGCCATGCGGAATCGCAGGAGGGTGCCGCACCGCGTCCCCGCCGCGAACGCGCGTAAGGAGCACGAGAGATGCTGCAACCGAAACGGACTAAGTTCCGCAAACAGCACAAGGGCCGTATTCACGGTGAAGCCAAAGGCGGCTTCCTCTTGAACTTCGGTACCTATGGCCTGAAAGCAACCGAGCCGGAGCGTGTGACCGCGCGCCAGATCGAAGCGGCCCGCCGCGCGATCACGCGTCACATGAAACGCCAGGGTCGTGTCTGGATCCGGATCTTCCCGGATGTGCCGGTCACATCCAAACCCACCGAGGTCCGGATGGGTAAGGGTAAGGGGTCGGTCGACTTCTGGGCGGCCAAGGTCAAGCCGGGTCGCATGATGTTTGAGATTGACGGCGTACCCGAATCTGTGGCAAGGGAAGCGCTCCGCTTGGGAGCGATGAAGTTGCCGGTACTGACCCGGGTCGTCGTTCGCGAAGACTGGTAAGAATTCTTCTGAACCCCCGGGGCACTTCCTCGGGGGTTCGGGTTTTTGATGAAACCCACCAGGTTATGGGTCACCCGCAAGGGGCCTTCTGGTGAGACGGAAAGGAATGGCGCATGTCCGCCACTGAATTCACGTCCAAGACGCCTGACCAGCTGCGCGAGCAGTTGATCGCGTTGAAAAAGGAAGCGTTCAACCTGCGCTTCCAGCAGGCCACTGGCCAGCTTGAGAACACCGCCCGCATGCGCAATGTCCGTCGTGATGTTGCCCGCATCAAGACGGTGCTGAACCAGAAAGCCGCGCAAGCGGCTGCGAACTGAGGAGCCTGACAGATGCCCAAACGTATCCTGCAAGGCACCGTCACGAGCGACAAGAACGAACAGACCATCACCGTGCTGGTCGAACGTCGCTTCAAGCACCCGCTGCTGAAGAAGACGATCCGTTCGTCGAAGAAATACCGCGCGCATGACGCGGAGAACACGTTCAAGATTGGCGACAAAGTCCGTATCGAGGAATGCGCGCCGATTTCGAAAACCAAACGCTGGACGGTCGTGACCGAAACGGTCTGATCTTTCCGCGTAAACGAAACCCTGGGGGCGGTCCGCCGCTCTCCAAAGGTCGGGAGTACCTTTTATGATCCAGATGCAGACCAATCTGGATGTTGCTGACAACTCCGGCGCTCGCCGGGTTCAGTGCATCAAGGTCCTGGGTGGCTCGCACCGTCGGTATGCTTCCGTTGGCGACATCATCGTGGTGTCGGTCAAGGAAGCCATTCCGCGCGGTCGCGTGAAGAAGGGCGATGTCCGCAAGGCCGTCGTTGTTCGTACCGCCAAGGAAGTACGCCGTGAAGACGGCACCGCAATCCGTTTCGACCGCAATGCCGCCGTCATCCTGAACAACCAGGGCGAACCGGTCGGTACCCGTATCTTCGGGCCGGTCGTGCGCGAATTGCGTGCCAAGAACTTCATGAAGATCATCTCGCTGGCTCCGGAGGTGCTCTGATGGCTGCGAAGCTTAAGAAAGGCGACGAAGTCGTCGTCCTGACCGGCAAGGACAAGGGCAAGAAAGGGACGATCGCGTCCGTTTCCCCCACGGCCAACAAAGCCGTCGTCGAGGGCGTGAACATCGCCATCCGTCACACCAAGCAGTCGCAAGGCTCGCAAGGCGGCCGCATCCCGAAAGCGATGCCGATCGACCTGTCGAACCTGTCGCTGATGGACAAGGCCGGCAAGGCCACGCGCGTTGGCTTCCGCTTGGAAGACGGCAAGAAAGTGCGCTTTGCCAAGACCACCGGGGAGGTGATCTGATGCTCGACCAAGCCACCTATACCCCCCGTTACAAGACGCTGTACAAGGACACGATCCGCGGCGCCTTGATGACGGAGTTCGGCTACAAGAACGAGATGCAGATCCCGCGTCTGGACAAGATCGTCCTGAACATGGGCGTCGGCGAAGCTGTCAAGGACACCAAGAAGGTGAAGGCCGCAGCTGAAGAGCTGTCGCTTATCTCCGGCCAGAAGGCTGTCATCACGCATGCCAAGAAGTCGATCGCCGGCTTCCGCGTCCGTGAGGAAATGCCCCTCGGCTGCAAGGTGACCCTGCGCGGCGACCGGATGTACGAGTTCATCGACCGTCTGATCACCATCGCATTGCCCCGCGTCCGCGACTTCCGCGGTGTGAAGGCGACGTCGTTTGACGGCCGTGGCAACTATGCCATGGGCCTGAAGGAGCAGATCGTGTTCCCCGAGATCGAGTTCGACAAGGTCGACGAGGTTCTGGGCATGGACATCATCATCTGCACCACCGCGCATACGGACGCGGAAGCGAAGGCACTGCTGAAGCAATTCAACATGCCCTTCATCGGCGAAACGCGCGAGGGATAAGATATGGCCAAGAAATCCATGATCGAACGCGAAGTGAAGCGCGCCAAACTGGTCAAACAGTATGCCGCGAAGCGCGCCGCGCTCAAAGAGATCACGACGAACGCAGAACTGCCGATGGAACAGCGCTTTTCGGCGCAGTTGAAGTTGGCTGGTCTGCCCCGCAACTCTTCCGCGACGCGGCTTCATAACCGTTGCCAGCTGACCGGTCGCCCGCATGCTTACTATCGTAAGCTCAAACTGTCGCGGATCATGCTGCGTGAACTGGCCTCGTTCGGTCAGATCCCGGGCATGGTCAAGTCCAGCTGGTAAGGGGACACAGATGTTTGTGAACGATCCTCTCGGCGATATGCTGACCCGTATCCGCAACGCACAGCTGCGTGGGAAGTCGACCGTGTCGACGCCCGCGTCCAAGCTGCGCGCTTGGGTGCTGGATGTGCTGCTGGATGAAGGTTACATCCGCGGTTATGAAAAGTCCGAGACCGAAAACGGTCAGGGCGCATTGATCATCAGCCTGAAGTATTTCGAAGGCGTTCCGGTGATCCGTGAAGTCAAGCGGGTATCGAAGCCCGGTCGTCGCGTGTACATGGCGTCGAAAGACCTGCCGTCGGTGCGCAACGGTCTTGGCGTTTCGATCGTCTCCACGCCGAAAGGCGTCATGTCCGATGCAGCAGCACGATCCGCCAATGTTGGCGGCGAAGTGCTCTGCACCGTGTTCTAAGGAGGGTTCAATGTCTCGTATCGGCAAGAAACCCGTTGAGCTGCCTAATGGCGTGACCGCATCCGTCAGCGGACAAACGGTTGAAGTGAAGGGGCCGAAAGGCACTCGCAGCTTCACCGCCGCAGACGATGTCACGCTCGCGATGGACGAGAACGCAGTGAAGGTGACGCCGCGCGGCACCTCCAAGCGGGCTCGTCAACAGTGGGGCATGGTCCGTAGCCAGGTTGCTAACCTGGTGACGGGCGTGACCACCGGCTTCAAGAAAGAGCTTGAGATTCAAGGCGTGGGTTACCGCGCCGCGATGAACGGCAAGGTTCTGAAGCTGTCGCTCGGCTACTCGCATGAAGTGAACTTCGAAGTTCCGGAGGGCGTCACCGTGACCGCTCCGAAGCAAACCGAAATCGTTGTGGAAGGCATTGATCAGCAGCAGGTTGGTCAGGTCGCCGCGAACATCCGTGACTGGAAACGTCCCGAGCCCTACAAGGGCAAAGGCATCCGGTACAAGGGTGAGTTCGTGTTCCGCAAAGAAGGCAAGAAGAAGTAAGGGGGCGCAACAAAATGGCTTTGAACAAACGCGAGCTGTTCCTGAAGCGCCGCCTGCGCGTACGGAACAAGATCAAGGCGATGGCCAACGGACGCTTGCGTCTGTCCGTCCATCGTTCATCCAAGAACATCAGCGCACAGCTGATCGACGACGTCACTGGCGTGACGCTGGCTTCCGCCTCCACCATGGAGAAAGAGCTCGGCTTCATTGGCAAGAACAACGTCGAAGCTTCGGTGGCCGTCGGCAAGCTGATTGCCGAACGCGCCAAGAAGGCTGGGATCGAAGAGTGCTATTTCGATCGTGGTGGTTTCCTCTTTCACGGGAAGGTGAAGGCTTTGGCCGAAGCCGCCCGTGAAGGCGGCCTGAAGTTCTAAGGGAGACGATTATGGCAGAACGTGAGAACCGCCGGGACCGTCGCGAACGCGAGGAAACCCCGGAATTCGCCGATCGTCTCGTGGCGATCAACCGCGTGTCGAAAACCGTGAAAGGTGGTAAACGCTTCGGCTTTGCCGCACTCGTGGTTGTCGGCGACCAACGTGGACGTGTTGGCTTCGGCAAGGGCAAGGCGAAAGAAGTGCCCGAGGCGATCCGCAAGGCGACCGAACAGGCAAAGCGCCAGATGATCCGCGTCCCGTTGCGCGATGGTCGGACGCTGCACCATGACACCAACGGTCGCCACGGCGCCGGCAAGGTCGTGATGCGTGCCGCTGACGCAGGTACCGGCATCATCGCCGGTGGTCCGATGCGCGCAGTCTTCGAAATGCTCGGCGTCCAGGATGTCGTGGCGAAATCGCTGGGTTCGCAGAACCCCTACAACATGATCCGCGCCACGCTGGACGGACTGAAGCAGGAATCGTCTCCCCGTATGGTGGCGAACCGTCGCGGCAAGAAAGTCGCCGACATCCTGCGGAAGCCCGAAGCAGAAGTCGCGGAAGCGTAAGGAGACCGGGACATGGCAACCATCGTCGTGAAGCAGGTGGCCTCGGCCGCCCGCCGCCCCGCGATCCAGACAGCGACGCTGAAAGGGTTGGGGCTCAACAAGATGAACCGCACGCGCGAGCTTGAGGATACCCCCTCGATCCGCGGCATGGTCAACAAGATCTCGCATCTTGTGAAGATCATCGAAGAACGGAACTGAACAAGGCGCCCCCGGAAACGGGGGCGTTTTTCATTGAGGTTGAGACAAATCGTCCTGCGTAAGCGGCTTGAAGCACAAGTTCCAAGTCGCTATACGCAACTACGGCCCCTTTCCAGGGTCCGGAATCATTGAATATGCCGTGTGTGCCTGATCCGTCGCTGGCGGGCATTTCCGGCCAAGGAGAAGCGACATGAAACTTCACGAACTTCGCGACAACGAGGGCGCAGCCCGCAAGAAAAAACGCGTGGCACGCGGCCCGGGTTCGGGCAAGGGTAAGATGGCCGGCCGTGGTATCAAGGGTCAGAAGTCCCGCTCCGGCGTGGCGCTGAACGGATACGAAGGCGGCCAGATGCCGCTGTATCGTCGTCTGCCCAAGCGTGGCTTCACCAAGCCGAACCGCAAGGAATACGCCGTCGTCAACTTGGGCCTGATCCAGAAATTCGTCACAGCAGGCAAGCTGGACGCCTCCGTTGCGATCGACGAGGCCGCACTGGTCGCTGCCGGTCTGACCTCGCACCTGCGGGACGGTATCCGTGTTCTGGCAAAAGGTGAAATCACCTCCAAGCTGAACCTGACCGTCACGGGCGCATCGCAATCCGCTGTCGAGGCTGTCGAGAAGGCCGGTGGGTCGCTGACCCTCCGTGTGCTGCACGCGACCGCGACCGAGACTGCTGCCGAGTAAGGTGAGGCCGCTGGCCGATCACTGATCCGCGTTACCCGCGCCGCCGATCCCGACCCGGTTTCGGCGGCGCTATCTTGAAAGAGAACGGGCATGGCATCTGCTGCAGAGCAAATGGCGTCGAACCTCAGCTGGGGGACCTTGGGTAAGGCAACCGAGCTGCGTCGACGCATCTTCTTCACGATCGGCCTTCTGATCGTCTACCGCATCGGAACCTACATTCCCGTGCCGGGAATCGACGGGACGTCGCTGCGGCAGTTCATGGACGGTGCTGCTGCCGGTCTCGGTGGCATCCTGTCGATGTTCACAGGTGGCGCACTCAGCCGCATGGGTATCTTCGCCCTCGGCATCATGCCCTATATCTCGGCGTCCATCATCGTGCAGCTTCTGGCTTCGATGGTCCCTCAGCTTGAGCAGATCAAGAAGGAGGGTGAACAGGGGCGAAAGAAAATCAACCAGTACACCCGGTATTTCACGGTCGTGCTGGCGACGTTCCAGGCCTATGGCATCGCGCGCAGTCTTGAGGCAGGCGATCTGGTCACCAATCCCGGCATCTTCTTCCAGGCGTCCTGCGTGATCACGCTGGTAGGCGGCACCATGTTCCTGATGTGGCTGGGTGAGCAGATCACCGCGCGCGGCATCGGCAACGGCATCTCGCTGATCATCTTCGTGGGCATTCTGGCCGAACTGCCGCTGCATCTGGGCCAGTTCCTGAGCCAAGGGCGCTCGGGCGCGGTGTCACCGATCGTCATCATCGGCGTGGGGGTGATGATCATCGTGCTCATCGGCTTCGTGGTCTTCATGGAGCGAGCGCTGCGCAAGATCCACATCCAGTATCCGCGCCGGCAGGTTGGCATGAAGATCTATGATGGCGGTTCCAGCCATCTGCCGATCAAGGTGAACCCAGCAGGTGTCATTCCCGCGATCTTCGCGTCATCGCTTCTGTTGCTGCCGACGACCGTGGCCACATTCTCCGGTTCGCAGACCGGGCCCGTCATGTCGACGATCCTCGCATATTTCGGGCCGGGACAACCGCTCTACCTGCTGTTCTTCGTCACGATGATCGTGTTCTTCGCATATTTCTATACGGCGAACGTTGCGTTCAAAACGGATGAGGTGGCCGACAACCTCAAGAACCAGAACGGCTTCATTCCCGGCATTCGTCCCGGCAAGCGCACCGAAGAATACCTAACCTATGTCGTGAATCGCGTGCTGGTCCTTGGCTCCTCCTATCTTGCTTTCGTCTGCATCCTGCCCGAGATCATCCGTCACCAGCTGGCGATCCCGTTCTATTTCGGGGGAACGTCGGTCCTGATCATCGTGTCGGTGACAATGGATACGATCCAGCAGGTCCAGTCGCATCTTCTGGCCCATCAATACGAAGGGCTGATCGAAAAATCGCAACTGCGCGGGCGCAAGCGTACCGGCAAGCGCGTTCCCACACGGCGCTAAGGAAGACCAATGACAAACGTGATTCTGCTCGGCCCCCCGGGGGCAGGGAAGGGGACGCAGGCCAAGCGGCTTGTCGTGGAACGCGGGATGACCCAGCTGTCGACGGGGGACATGCTGCGCGAAGCGCGCATCAGCGGCTCCGAGATGGGACTGAAGGTCGCGGCGGTCATGGATGCCGGCGGTCTGGTCACGGACGAGATCGTGATCGGCCTGATCCGCGAGAAGTTGCAGCACGGTGGCAGTGCCGGCTACATCTTCGACGGATTCCCCCGGACGCTTGCGCAGGCCGATGCCTTGGGTGACCTGCTATCGCAGATGGGGCAAAAGCTGGACGCCGTCGTCGCGATGGAGGTCGATGACGGAGTCCTCGTGCGCCGCATCGTCGGGCGCTACACCTGTGGCAACTGCTCCGCCGTATATCATGACGAAACGCATCCTACGGCAAAGCCGGGCGTCTGCGATTCGTGCGGATCGACCAATCTGGTTCGTCGTGCCGATGACAACGAAGAATCCCTGCGTCACCGGCTGATGGAATATTACAAGAAGACCTCGCCGCTCATCGGTTACTACTATGCCAAGGGCGACCTCAAGCGCGTCGATGCGCTGGCCAAGGTCGAAGAAGTGGCTGCGGCCGTGTCTTCCGTGCTTGACCGGGGTTGACCGGGCGACGGAAATCCAATATCCGACGGCGTCCCGTGGGAATCGCCGCGGGTCGTTTCACCCGTTCGGGGTGAAGATCGTCCCCCAGTTTGCATGGCGGGGCGGAGTTGTGAAAAAAGGATCCGGTGCTACGGATCCGCAACCTGGAAAGGATACCGCTTGGCACGTATTGCTGGCGTAAACATTCCGACGGGGAAACGCGTCCCCATCGCCCTGACCTATATCACCGGTATCGGCAACCATGTTGCCCAAACGATCTGTGACGCTGTCGGCATCGACCGCACGCGTCGCGTGAACGAACTGTCGGATGCCGAAGTTCTTGCGATCCGTGAATACATTGACGCGAACTATACCGTCGAAGGCGACCTGCGTCGCGAAGTGTCCATGAACGTGAAACGTTTGATGGATCTGGGCTGCTATCGCGGCCTGCGTCACCGTCGCAACCTGCCGGTCCGCGGCCAGCGCACGCACACCAACGCTCGTACCCGCAAAGGCCCCGCGAAGGCCATTGCCGGTAAGAAGAAATAAGGGGGCGTGACAGATGGCTCGTGATAAGACCCGTATGAAGAAGAAAGAGCGCAAGAACATCGCTGCTGGCGTTGCTCATGTGAACTCGTCCTTCAACAATACCAAGATCCTGATTTCCGACGTGCAGGGCAACGCGATCGCTTGGTCGTCCGCCGGCACCATGGGCTTCAAGGGTTCGCGCAAGTCCACGCCCTACGCCGCTCAGATGGCTGCCGAAGATGCAGCCAAAAAAGCGCAGGAGCATGGCCTGAAGACGATCGAAGTCGAAGTTCAAGGTCCTGGTTCGGGTCGTGAATCGGCACTTCGCGCTCTGGCTGCGGTTGGTCTGAACATCACCTCGATCCGTGATGTGACGCCGATGGCCCATAACGGGTGCCGCCCGCCGAAACGCCGCCGCGTCTAAGGGCACACACAACACAGCTGGGCCGTGCTTTTCAGCGCGGCCCGGTTTCGTTATTTCTGATCCTCGGGCGCTTCTCGCTTATGGACATGGGCAAGAGGCTGGTATGGAGGCGACACGCATGATCCACAAGAACTGGCAGGAACTGATCAAGCCAACGCAATTGGCGGTCAAGCCGGGCGCCGATGCGTCGCGCGTGGCTACCGTCGTGGCGGAACCGCTGGAGCGTGGCTTCGGCCTGACGCTGGGCAACGCCCTGCGTCGCGTGCTGCTGTCGTCGCTGCAGGGCGCGGCCATCACGTCGGTTCAGATCGACAACGTCCTGCACGAGTTCTCCTCGGTTGCGGGCGTGCGTGAAGATGTCACCGACATCGTGCTGAACCTGAAGGGCGTTGCCATCAAGATGGAAGTCGAGGGGCCGAAACGCCTCGCGATCAATGCAAAGGGTCCGGGCGTCGTCACGGCCGGCGACATCGCCGAGACGAACGGCATCGAGATCCTGAACAAGGAGCATGTCATCTGCCACCTGGATGACGGCGCCGAAGTCTCGATGGAACTGACGGTCAATACCGGCAAGGGCTATGTCTCTGCCGACAAGAACCGTCCGGAAGATGCGCCGATCGGTCTGATTCCGATCGATGCCATCTATTCGCCGGTCAAGAAGGTCAGCTACGACGTTCAGCCCACCCGCGAGGGCCAGGTGCTGGATTACGACAAGTTGACGATGCGCGTCGAAACCGACGGTTCGCTGACGCCGGATGATGCCGTGGCCTATGCCGCGCGCATCCTGCAGGACCAGTTGTCGATCTTCGTGAATTTCGACGAACCGGAAGCGGCGACACGTTCGGATGCGGATGACGGGCTGGAATTCAACCCGTTGCTGCTGAAGAAAGTCGACGAGCTGGAACTGTCGGTCCGTTCGGCGAACTGCCTGAAGAACGACAACATCGTCTACATCGGCGATCTGATCCAGAAGACCGAAGCCGAGATGCTCCGCACTCCGAACTTCGGACGCAAGTCGTTGAACGAGATCAAGGAAGTGCTTTCGGGCATGGGCCTGCACCTCGGGATGGACGTCGAGGATTGGCCGCCGGAAAACATCGAAGATCTGGCAAAGCGCTTCGAAGACCAGTTCTGAGAACAAGGGGGCGGCAACGCCCCCGAAATGCCCCGGTCTGCGAGGGAAAACATGGGCATTCGGCCCCAAGGTGAGCAGCGCCACACGTAGGTTCTGCCGGACAAAGCATAGAAGGAGTTGACCAATGCGTCACGCACGTGGCTACCGCCGTTTGAACCGGACCCATGAACACCGCAAAGCGATGTTCGCAAACATGTCGGGCGCCCTGATCGAACACGAGCAGATCAAGACGACCCTGCCCAAGGCGAAGGAACTTCGCCCGATTGTCGAAAAGCTGATCACGCTTGCAAAACGCGGCGATCTGCACGCTCGTCGTCAGGCCCGCGCACAGCTGAAAGAGGACAAGCACCTCGAGCGTCTGTTCGATATCCTCGGCGCACGCTACCAAGACCGTCAGGGCGGCTACATCCGCATCATGAAGGCCGGTTTCCGTTACGGCGACATGGCTCCGATGGCGATCATCGAGTTCGTGGATCGTGACACTTCGGCCAAGGGCGCCGCTGACCGCGCTCGTCTTGAAGCGACTGATTTCGAATAATCTCGTTAACCACGAGATCATTATGAACGGCCCGCCTGCAAAGGCGGGCCTTTTTTTATTCTTAGGAACAATAACCTATACTCAAAGCAAGATTGTGCAATTAATGGTTGAGTTAGTGGGAGTTTTTACATGCCATGGGATAAATCGGTTCCGCTGAAATCGCAGGTGGAACATGAGTTGGCCGGTTTGTCCGGAATCGCCGTACGGGGATACTGGGTCGGACTTCATATTCGTCGGGCCATCCCGTTGGATTGCTTCACCACGTTGAACGCGATGTGGTTGGAACATTACTTGAACAAAAGCTTTGTCTTGCGTGATCCGTGCCTCGGCTGGGCGTGCACGACGAACGGCGTCATCCGTTGGAGCGATCCGCATCTTCCTGATCCCTACGGTGTGTTGCAGGAGGCGGGCCATTTCGGCCTTCATTTCGGGGCTGTCGCCAGTCACGGCCCCGCCAACTCCATGAGCGTTGGTATGATCGCCCGCCATGACCGTGAATCGACCGACGAGGAGATTGCGCTGCTGTATCGGACAGTGCGCAAGCTTCATGACATGGTTCCGCCCCCCGAACAGTTGACGCTCGCCCAGATCGAAGCACTGCGTGTCATCGCGGGCGGCAAGCGCTACGCCGGGGCGGCGGCCCAGCTGGGCATTTCGGAAAGCGCGCTGAAGGCACGGCTTTATTCCGCGCGGGAACGTCTCGCGGCACGCACGACGCCAGAAGCGATTCGGATGGCCAAGGATTTCGGCCTCATCTGACTTTCCCTGCCGCCCTGTCGGGCTTATCTGTGAGGAATGGCAGATCTGTTCGACGACGTCCCTTCGACTCCGACACCTTCCGGGAACCGCCCGTTGGCGGACCGGTTGCGTCCGCGCGCCTTGTCCGAAGTGATCGGGCAAGGGAAGATCCTGTCGCCAGACGGTCCTCTGGGCGCGATGCTGGGCGCGGGCAGCCTGTCTTCGATCATCCTGTGGGGCCCCCCCGGTGTCGGCAAGACCACGATCGCGCGGTTGCTTGCGGACGAGACGGACCTGGCGTTCGTGCAGATCAGCGCGATCTTTACGGGCGTGCCCGATCTGCGCAAGGTGTTCGAAGGTGCAAGATTGCGGCGGCAGAACGGGCAGGGCACATTGCTGTTCGTGGACGAGATCCACCGCTTCAACAAGGCGCAGCAGGACAGCTTCCTGCCGCACATGGAGGATGGCACCATCCTTCTGGTCGGCGCCACGACCGAAAATCCGTCATTCGAACTGAATGCGGCCGTCTTGTCCCGTGCGCAGGTGATCGTGCTGGAACGTCTGACGCTGGCAGATCTGGAACGCCTTGCCCAGCGGGCGGAGCAGGAGATGCACCGCGCCCTGCCGCTGGATGGCCACGCCCGCGAATCGCTGCTGGAGATGGCGGACGGCGACGGCCGTGCGCTGCTGAACCTGATAGAGCAGGTGGCCGCGTGGAAGCTGGACCGCATTCTCGACAAGCAGGCGCTGTCGGCGCGGCTGATGCGCCGCGCCGCCAAATACGACAAAGGGGGGGAGGAGCATTACAACCTGATCTCCGCCCTGCACAAATCCGTCCGGGGGTCGGACCCTGATGCCGCGCTCTACTGGTTCGCGCGGATGCTGGAGGGGGGCGAGGATCCTCGTTACCTCGCCCGCCGCATCACCCGAATGGCGGTGGAGGATATCGCACTGGCCGATCCCGACGCCCAGCGGGTCTGTCTGGACGCATGGAACACATACGAACGGCTTGGCAGTCCGGAGGGGGAACTGGCGCTGGCGGGTGCATTGGTGCATCTGGCACTCGCTCCCAAATCGAATGCGGTCTATTCGGCCTTCAAGGCCGCAAGGGCGTCGGCCAAGCAGACGGGCAGCGAACCGCCCCCCCTCCACATCCGCAATGCCCCCACCAAGATGATGCGCGAGATGGGGTATGGTGCCGATTACGCCTACGACCACGATCAGGAAGATGCCTTCTCCGGGCAGAACTATTTCCCCGAGGGCATGAAGCGCCCCGTTTTCTACACCCCGCCGGAGCGTGGATTCGAACGGGAACTGAAGAAGCGGGTGGAGTATTTCGCCAAGCTGCGCGGGAAACGGAACGGGACTGGTTGACATTCGGGGGCGGGGAACGGAGACAGCGCCGATGCTCCTGACAGTCGGATATGTCGCGGCGGGCGGGGCCCTCGGGTCTGCGCTGCGCTATCTGGTCAATGTGGCGGCCCTGCGGATCGCCCCCGGCCTTCCCTTGGGAACGCTGGCGGTCAACGTGCTTGGCTGTGCGATCATGGGTGTTCTGGCCACGACACTGGCGATGAAGGGCGGGTTGCGGTGGCAGCCCTTCCTCCTGACCGGCGTGATGGGCGGGTTTACCACGTTCTCGGCCTTTTCGCTGGATGCGATGGGGCTGTGGGAACGGGGGCAGGTGCAGGCCGCGATCGCCTATGTGGGTGCGTCGGTGATCCTGTCATTATTGGCGGTGCTGGCCGGCGCGGCCTTGGCAAAAGGGGTGCTCGGATGAGCGTGATGAACGTGACGGTTTCGGTGGACGAGGGCGAGCAGCGGCTGGACAAGTGGTTCAGGCGCCGCTTTCCGCACGTGACCCAAGGGGCGGTGGAAAAGATGTGCCGCACGGGCCAGATCCGTGTCGACGGCGGCCGCGTGAAAGCCTCCGACCGGGTGGAGGCAGGGTCCGTGATCCGCGTGCCCCCACTGCCCGATCCCAACGACGACCGGCGTGACCTGCCGCAGCGCATCACTTCCGCCGACGCGCAGATGATCCAGGATTGCGTCATTTATCAGGATGAACATCTGATTGTCATCAACAAGCCGCCGGGCCTGCCTTCGCAGGGTGGTTCGGGGCAGGGCAACCGCCATGTCGACGGTTTGGCCGAAGCTCTGAAGTTCGGCTACAAGGACAAGCCCAAGCTGGTGCACCGGCTGGACAAGGACACGTCGGGTGTCCTGATGCTGGCGCGAACGGACCGGGTCGCACGTGCATTGTCCGAATCGCTGCGTCACCGCAATGCCCGCAAGATCTACTGGGCGCTTGTCGCTGGCGTTCCCAACCCCAAGAAGGGATCGATCAAGTACGGCCTGATGAAGGCCGGCGGTCGTGACGAGAAGATGGTCTGCGTCCATCCGGCCAAGATGAAGGATTATCCGGACGCGAAACGCGCCCACACCGATTATTTCGTGCTGTGGTTCCTTGCGACCCGCATGTCGTGGATGGCGCTGGAACCCGTGACAGGCCGCACCCACCAGCTGCGCGCCCACATGGCGGAGATGGGGCACCCCATTCTTGGCGACGGCAAGTATGGCGGGGGCGGTCAGGAAAATGCAGGTGACGGTTGGGGTGGCGGCATCGGCGGAGAGATGAGCCGCAAGTTGAACCTGCATGCCCGTCAGCTGACGATCGAGCATCCGATCCTGAAGAAGGAAATGACCTTCGTGGCGGAGCTGCCGGAACACATGGAGCGGGCGTTCAAGATGCTGGACATGAAGCCGAACGACGTTCCGGCCGATCCGTTCGGAGGCTGAGATGAGCTGGGCGCCCAAACGCTTCTGGACCGCTGTCGTCATCCGGCCCGAAGGGGCGGGCTTTGCTGTCCATCTGGACGACCGTCCGGTCCGCACGCCTGCGAAAACCCCGCTTGTGATGCCCACCAAGGCGGTTGCCCGCCTTGTCGCGGCGGAATGGGATGCACAGCAAGGCGTTGTCCGTCCCGACACGATGCCGGCCACTCGCATGGCCAATTCCGCACTGGACAAGGTGGCCCCCCAATTCGACGCGGTGGTGGAGGAAGTCGTCCGCTATGGTGGCAGCGACCTGCTTTGCTATCGCGCCGATGATCCGGTGGAACTGGCGCACCGTCAGAAGGCCTGGGACGCGCTTCTGGACTGGGCCGCGGCTGATCTGGACGTACGTCTTGCCGTCACGACCGGTGTCATTCCTGTTCCGCAACCCGAGGGTGCAGTGTCGCGCCTGCGGGACCGCGTACGTGTCTTGACGGCGTTCGAACTAGCGGCATTTCACGATCTGGTGGCGATTTCCGGCTCCCTGATTCTGGGGCTTGCGGTGGCCACGCGACGGATCGGTGGCGATGAGGCTTTCGCATTGTCGCGCATAGATGAAATTTACCAAGCCGAAAAATGGGGCGCGGACGAAGAGGCGGCAGCCTTGGAGGAAAGAAAACGCGCGGCCTTTCTGGAAGCAGAAAAGTTTTTCTATTGTGTCGGTGACAATTCTGCTCAATAGATTGGCATATTCGCAGGCTTTCAAAGGGGCAAACACCCACCCGACAGGCTGTCTGGATCGCCCGACTTGACGTGCGGAAAGCTCCCGTTTGAAAGTGGAGTGGCACGCCCGGATCGGGCGTAGGGGAAGAGGCCGCCGACGCTCGCGGATTCATCAGGATGAGGTACGTATGAACAAGATTCTTTTTCTCGGCTCGCTGACAGCGGCAGGTCTCGCGGCCGGTCTGGCATCGGCAGCCACGCTGGATGACGTGAAGGCACGGGGAGAGCTGATTTGCGGCGTGAACCCGGCCCTGACCGGTTTCGCGGCACCCGACGCCAACGGCAACTGGTCCGGTTTCGACATCTCGCTGTGCCGTGCCGTCGCGGCCGCCGTCGTGGGCGACGCCAACAAGGTGCGCTTCCTTCCGACCACTGCCGAGACACGCTTCACGGCCCTCGCATCGGGTGAAGTGGATCTGCTGGTCCGCAACACGACCTGGACCTTCTCGCGCGATACGGACCTGAGCCTCGATTTCGCGGGTGTGAACTACTATGACGGCCAAGGCTTCATGGTGAACAAGGACCTCGGCGTGACTTCCGCCAAGGAACTGGACGGTGCGACCATCTGCATCCAGACCGGCACCACGACCGAGCTGAACCTTGCAGACTACTTCGCCGCCAATTCCATGACCTACACCCCGGTTCCGATCCAGACGAACGCGGAAGGCGAGCAGCAGTACCTTGCCGGTGCCTGCGACGCCTACACGACTGACGCCTCGGGTCTGGCTGCCACACGTGCTGCCTTCGCGACGCCCGCCGACCACATCATCCTGCCGGAAATCATCTCCAAGGAACCTCTGGGGCCGGCTACACGTCAGGGCGACAGCCAGTGGAATGACATCGTCAGCTGGACGCTGAACGCGCTTGTCGCGGCTGAGGAGTACGGCGTTACTTCGGCAAACATCGATGAACTGGGCACCAGCTCGCAGAATCCCGAAGTGAAACGTCTGCTGGGCACCGAAGGCGGTCTGGGCGAGATGATCGGCCTCGACAACGACTGGGCCAAGCGCGCCATCTCCGCCGGCGGCAACTATGGCGAGATCTTCTCGGCCACCATCGGCGAATCGACCCCGATCGGTCTGGCTCGCGGTCTGAACGCACAATGGACGCAAGGCGGCCTGCTTTACGCACCGCCCTTCCGCTAAGACGATCTCTGCCGGGGGCGCGCAACGACGCGTCCCCGCTTTCCAGACATAAACAAAGGGTCGCCGGGGCGTAACATCGCCGCGAATTCACCGGACGATCCGATTCAGGGGGTGCGCATGGCAAATGCCGTGGACAGGCCGAAGGATTCCTTCCGGCTGAGTATGCTGCTGTATGATACACGCTATCGGTCGTTGACGATCCAAGCCATTGTCTTTGCGCTGTTCATCGCCGCAGGGGCCTGGCTGGTCGACAATATCGTCACCAACCTCGCGGCCTTGGGCAAGACGTTCGACTTCGGTTTTCTGGGCATGCGTGCGGGCTACGACATTTCCCAGACCATGATCCCCTATACCCAGAACAGCACCCACCTGCGCGCGATGCTGGTCGGTTTGACGAACACGCTTCTGATCGCCGCCATGGGCTGTGTGTTGGCCACGGTCGTGGGCGTTGTCGTGGGTGTGCTGCGCCTGTCGTCGAACTGGCTCGTTGCACGGCTGATGACCATTTACGTGGAAATATTCCGCAACGTGCCGATCCTGCTGTGGATCCTGCTGTTCTATACCGTGTTCACCGAAGCGTCCCCCGCGCCCGCCGTCTTCCGCGGCGAGGAGGGACAGTCGATGCTGTTGGGCATGGTGGCCGTCACCAATCGGTATACGGCGATCCCCGGCATCGGCCTGACAAACGGATTCGGTTCGCTTGATCTGGGACTGTTCACACTGAACCTGTCCTTCGCGGCCTTTGTCGTCGTGCTGGGGACCAGCCTGTTCATCCGCCGGCTGATCGTCCGCCGTGCGAATGCCATTCAGGAAGCGACCGGCGTGCGTCCCACGACATGGTGGAAGTCGCTGGCCATCGTGGTTCTGCCGACGGCGATCCTGCTGTGGATCATGGGGTCGCACCTGCTGGTTCCGTCCATCTCCGGTTTCAATTTCACGGGCGGCGTCAATGTCCCCAACGCCTTCATGGCGCTGTGGCTTGCCCTGTCGTTCTATACCGGGGCCTTTATCGCGGAAATCGTGCGTGCCGGCATCCTGGCCGTATCTCATGGGCAAAGCGAGGCGGCCTTCGCACTCGGTCTGCGTCCGCGCCGCACGATGAACCTCGTGATCCTGCCGCAAGCGCTGCGGGTGATCATTCCGCCGCTGATCTCCCAATTCCTGAACCTGACCAAGAACTCCTCGCTGGCCATTGCGGTCGGGTATCTCGATCTGCGGGGCACGCTGGGCGGCATCACGCTGAACCAGACGGGGCGCGAGCTGGAATGCGTCCTGCTGATGATGCTGATCTACCTGATTGTCAGCCTCATGATCTCCAGCGCGATGAACGTCTATAATTCCCGCGTCAAACTGAAGGAGCGTTGAGATGAGCGACACACACGCCCAGACCGTTTCCTTCGTGCGCGACACCATGCTGCCTCAGGCCGCCCCGCCCGCCGGGCAGGCGGGGGCCGTGCGCTGGCTGCGGGAAAACCTGTTCTCCGGCTGGCTGAACACAGTGCTGACTGTTCTCGGCCTGATCGCACTGTTCTACATACTACGCGGTCTCGTGCCCTGGTTCGTCCATGGCGTCTGGACCGCCGACAACCTGAGCCAGTGCCGCCAGATCATCGCGGAACGCTGGGGGCCAGACGCCACCGGCGCCTGTTTTGCCATGATCCGCGAACGGTGGACACAGTTCCTGTTCGGCTTCTACCCCTCCGATCTTTACTGGCGTCCGGTGCTGGCGCTCGCGCTGATGTTCGTGGCGCTTGCACCCATCCTGTTTCCGGGCGTGCCGCGCAGGCTGGCGATATTCACGGCACTCTATCCGTTCGTCGGATTCTGGTTGCTTTGGGGCGGATCGATCTGGCTGCCGATCGTTGCAGCAACGGGCTTTGTCGTCGGATACGGCGTCTGGCGCATCTTGAATGCACGTTCAGGTCTGTTGTCACTGATCGCTGGCGTCGTTGCTGCATTCGCATGGTGGCTGTTCGCGGCGGAGCCTGTGAACGACGCGTTGACCTCGGCCCTGCCGATCGGTCTCGATGTCGTGCGGTCCGACCGCTTCGGGGGCTTCGTGCTGTCGCTGACGATCGGCGTCGCCGCCATCGCCATGTCGCTGCCCATGGGGATCGCGCTGGCACTGGGCCGTCGGTCGGACATGTTCCTGATCAAGACGATGTCGGTCTGCTTCATCGAGTTCATCCGGGGTGTCCCGCTGATCACGCTGCTGTTCACGGCCTCGCTCCTGCTGAACTACTTCCTGCCGCCGGGCACGAATTTCGACATCATCCTGCGGGTCATCATCATGGTGACGCTGTTTGCCGCCGCTTATATCGCGGAGGTGATCCGCGGCGGTCTCGCGGCCCTGCCGCGCGGCCAATACGAAGCGGCGGATGCGCTCGGCCTCAGCTACTTCCAGGCACAGCGGCTGATCGTCCTGCCGCAAGCGCTCAAGATCTCCATCCCCGGGATCGTGTCGACCTTCATCGGGTTGTTCAAGGACACGACGCTGGTGATCTTCGTGGGTCTGCTGGATCCGCTGAAGGGCATCACCGACGCCGTCCGCGCCTCCACCGACTGGAAAGGCATCTACTGGGAGCCCTACATCTTTGTGGGCGCAATCTTCTTCATCTTCTGTTTCGGCATGTCGCGCTACTCCATGTATCTGGAGCGCCGCCTGAAACGTGACCATCGGTAAGGAAGCACGACATGGAAACCATCGAACGCGCCGTCGACAAGAGCCACATGCAGGTCAGCGATGAAATCGCGATCCAGATCCAGGGCATGAACAAGTGGTATGGCCAGTTCCACGTCCTGCGCGACGTGAACCTGACCGTCAACCAAGGGGAGCGGATCGTCGTCTGCGGCCCGTCCGGTTCGGGAAAATCCACGCTGATCCGTTGCATCAACCGGCTGGAGGAGCATCAGTCAGGCCGCATCACCGTCGATGGAACCGAACTGACATCAGACCTGAAGAACATCGATACCGTCCGGTCCGAGGTCGGGATGGTGTTCCAGCACTTCAACCTGTTCCCGCACCTGACAATCCTTGAAAATTGCACGCTGGCCCCGATCTGGGTCCGCAAGGTCCCCAAGCGCGAGGCCGAGGAAACGGCCATGCACTTCCTGCACAAGGTCAAGATTCCCGATCAGGCGCACAAGTATCCGGGCCAGTTGTCGGGTGGTCAGCAGCAGCGGGTGGCCATTGCCCGCTCGCTTTGCATGAAGCCGCGGATCATGCTGTTCGACGAACCGACATCGGCACTGGATCCGGAGATGATCAAGGAAGTTCTCGATACCATGATCAGCCTGGCTGAAGAGGGCATGACCATGATCTGCGTGACGCACGAGATGGGCTTCGCCCAGGCCGTCGCCAACCGGGTCGTGTTCATGGATCAGGGCCAGATCGTGGAACAGAACACCCCGAGGGAGTTCTTCAACAACCCGCAATCAGAACGATCAAAGATGTTCCTTAGCCAAATTCTGGGGCATTGATCGCGGCCTGACGAAAATACGGGGACAAACGAAAAGGCGTTCTTTTGAGCGCCTTTTTCCATTGCTGACGGCTGCTATGAGAGGAGTTCTGAGTTCTGAGCGCGTTCAAGGATTGCTCCACCATCATCACCTATAACCAAGGACGACATGAACGCTGACGTTCTGTTGATGACCCGCAACCCTTCACCGGAACGGGACTCGTGGAGCCCTCCAGGCGACGTTCCGATTTCAGGATAGCGACGTTCACGAGATCCAGATCGAGCCCGTTCGGAGATCAGAGATCGCGGGGCACCGTGAAATTCACCGAGCTTGCCTTACCGAATTCCATCTCGCTCCAGCGTTCGAACGGACAATCGGCGATCAGGGTGGCGGCAGTGGGGAAGCGTTCGAAGTCCGGGTGACGGGGCGCTTGTTGCAGGATCAGGCCCGCAAACTCTCCGATACCCGGATTGTGGCCGACAATGACCACGGTGCGGCCCGTGGCCTTCCGAAGCCGGTTCAGGATGATATCGGGACCGGCGTGATACAGGGCAGGCACCAGGGTGGGCTTCACATCCCCCAAGGCGGGGGCGACCAACGCCCATGTCTCCTGCGTGCGGCGGGCGTCGGAGCATAGCACCTCGTCCGGCACGATCCCCCGTTGCGCCAGCCATTGCCCGACCTTCGGGGCCGCGTCCTGCCCGCGCGGGGCAAGGGGGCGCTGGTGATCCGACATCAGCGGATCGTCCCAGCCGGATTTCGCGTGTCGTATCAGGACGAGGCGCAGCATCAGCGGATCCGCGGCTTCACCCGCGGCTCGGTGGAGCGTATGATGGATCCCATGCCGTGATCGGTGAACAGTTCCAGCAGGCAGGCATTCGGCACCCGACCGTCCAGAATGACAACACCGCGCACCCCTTCGTCGATGGCCTGCAGGGCGGTTTCGGTCTTGGGAATCATGCCGCCGGAAATGGTGCCGTCGTCCATCATGGCGCGAACGTCTTCGGGGGTCAGTTGGGTCATGACCTCGCCTGCCTTGTTCTTCACGCCGGACACATCGGTCAGCAGCAGAAGGCGGTCGGCCTTCAGCGCACCCGCGATGGCACCGGCCGCCGTGTCGCCGTTCACGTTGAACGTCTCGTTATCCTCCATCCCGGTGGCAACAGGGGCCACGACGGGAATGATACCCGCATTGTAAAGATCGCGCAGGACCTGCACGTTCATCTCCACCGGCTTGCCGACGAAACCAAGATCGGGATCGTCCGCCACCGCCACCATAAGATCGTCATCCTTGCCGGAAATGCCGACGGCGCGGCCACCCTGATCGTTGATGGCCTGCACGATGCGCTTGTTAACCAGACCGCACAGCACCATCTCCACCACCTCGACGGTGGCTTTGTCTGTCACGCGCTTGCCACGCACGAATTCCGACGTGATGCCAAGTCGGGCCAGCAGGCTGTTGATCATCGGACCACCACCGTGAACCACGACCGGATTGACCCCTACCTGCCGCATCAGCACGACATCGCGGGCGAACTCCGCCATCGCATCCTCGTCCCCCATCGCGTTGCCGCCGAACTTCACGACCACGACCGCACCCGCATAGCGTTGCAGGTAGGGAAGCGCTTCGGAAAGGGTTTTCGCCGTGGTGATCGAATCGCGCATCATGGCCAGCTGCTTCTTCATCCAGAAATCCTCGGGGTTCGAGGATAGGGTTATCGGCTTTGATCCTGCCTGCCAAGTCTCAGGGGACTTTGGGCGGGATGATGATATCGTCGGTCAGGGGCACCGTCTGGCGTTCGATCATCCGGTGCACATGCGGCTTGTCCGGTCCGCGATGCAGCTTCAGAAGACGGTCGTAGCTTTCCACGTCCGCTTGCGTCCGCCTGATGTTGTGGCGGATGTATTCGGCCCACGTCGGCACGTGATACGTCTCCACCCAGATGTCGGGGTTTTCCAGATCACGCAGCACGGACCAGTGCCGGGCCCCGTCACGGATGCGCACACGCCGGCGGTCGGCCATCGCGTCCAGGAAGGCCTGCGTGTTTTCGGGCGCGATGATCCAGTCGATCATGATCATGATCGGGCCCGATTGCGGTTTCAGGTCCAGCCTCAGGGCCGGCGCGCTGAAACGATTTGCAGGGTCGAGGTTGATGTCCGAAAAATCGGGCATCGGCCACAGTCGCCCCATGACGGAGCCGAGAACCAGCAGGGCCGCTGCGGCCATCAGGGTGAACGGGATGGACACCTCCTCCGCCAGCGTGCCCCAGATCCAGCTGCCAAGGGCCATGCCGCCGAACGTGGCCGTCTGATAGATCGACAAGGCCCGCCCCACCACCCAGCGAGGTGTGGCCAGCTGCACCGACACGTTGAACAGCGACAACGCCGTTACCCATGCAGAGCCGGAGAGAAGAAGGCCTACGACCGTCAGCGCCTCGTTCCGTGCAAGCGCCACGACAAGGAGGCCGGTCGCATTGACCACGAAGGCCACGGCGACGATCGTCTCGATCTTGAACAGGGATCGCAGACGTGGGGCGGCAAGCGCGCCGCCGATGGCCCCCAGCCCGAACGCGCCCAGCATCAGGCCGAAGGTCTGCGCCTCGGCCTGAAGGATGTCGCGGATGATGACGGGCAGCAGGGCCAACGTCGCCACGGCGCCGGTGCCGAACACCATTCCGCGCAGGATGACCCGCGACAGGTTGGGCGACAGCGCAACATAGCGCAACCCGACGGCCATGGCGGGACCAAGGCTTTCCGGGGGCAGGGTGCGCGGTTCCTGCGGGCTTTTCCAGCGGGCCAGCGCATAGATGACGGCGCTGTAGCTTATGGCGTTCAGCGCGAAAGCGGCCGATGGGCCCGCGCTGGCCACGATCAGCCCACCCACCGCAGGCCCGACCGACCGCATCAGGTTGAAGCTCATGGAATTGAGGGTGATGGCGGCGGGAAGATCCTCTCTCGGGACGAGATCGCGCATGGAGGCCTGCCACGAGGGAAGGTGCATCGCGTTGCCGCAGCCCAGAAGGAAGGTGAAGAACAGCAGCGTCCACGGTGTCAGCAACCCCATGAAGGCCACCACCGCCAGAATGGCCGACACAACCAGCAGAAAGCTTTGCGCGGCCAGCATCACGAGGCGGCGCGGAAAGTTGTCGGCCAGCGCGCCTGCAGCCACGGCAAGGATCATCACGGGCAGGGTGGTGGACCCCTGAACCAGCGCCACCATGTCATGCGACGGTGTCAGCAGCGCCATCTGCCAGCCCGCGCCGACGTTCTGGATAAGCGAGCCGAGGTTCGCGACCAGCGTCGCCGTCCAGATCATGCGGAAGGCCGGATGCCGCAGCGGCACGAAGGGAGAGGTTGACGCCTTCGCCGCAGGGGCCGGATCCGCGCCGCCGGTGCCGGGGGGGGCGGCGCTTGGTCCCGTGACGACCTGCGGTTCGCCGACTTCTGCCCCGGTGCGGGTATCGGGGGGGGATTGTTCGAAACGGTCGGGCTTGGGGCTGTCTTCGGCTGGCATCGGCTCCTCCTCCCCCCGGCAGCTAGTGCGTCATTGCAGCGAGGCGATGATCGCGCGCAGCGTTTCGATCCCGTCGCCCTTTTCGGAGCTTGTCACGACAAGTTCCGGGAACGCCGCCGGGTGCTTCTGCAAGGCGCCCTTGACCTGTTCGATGATGGCCTCCCGTTCCGTCCGGCTGACCTTGTCGGCCTTTGTCAGTACGGTCTGGAAGGTGACGGCAGACCTGTCCAGCAGACTCATGATCTCGTCATCGACCTTTTTCACGCCGTGGCGCGTGTCGATCAGCACGAAGGCGCGGCGCAGCGTGGTGCGGCCGGCCAGATAGCTTTTCAGCAATTCCTGCCATTTGCGCACGATCGCCACCGGCGCTTCGGCATAGCCGTAGCCGGGAAGATCGACGAGATATTTCTCATCCTCTCCCAATGCAAAGAAGTTGATCTCCTGCGTGCGGCCGGGGGTGTTGGACGCGCGGGCCAGCGATTTGCGCCCTGTCAGCGCGTTGATCAGGCTGGACTTGCCGACGTTGGACCGTCCGGCAAAGCACACCTCCACCCGGTCGGCGGGGGGCAGGCCGGACATGGCGACGACGCCCTTCACGAAATCGACGGGACCGGCGAACAGCAGTCTGCCGCGTTCACGGGCGAAGTCTTCGGGTTCGGGGGCAAGGGTGAAGTTCAGCATGTCAGACCTCGATCAGGTGCGCGGAGTCGCCCTGCGCGATGATGCCACCGCCGATCACGGTCGCATAGACGCCGAAATCGCGATGGTTGAAATGGGTGGACAGGGCCGACAGCGTATCAGTGTCGATGATCCCCGTGTCCGGATTGGCGGTGGTGGCGCGGCAGCGGGTGATCCGCTCCTCTATCCGCAGGATGGTGTCACCGATGGCGATGGTGCGTCCCATCATGTCGAATTCGGCCCAAGGGGCCATTCCGTCCAGCCACAGGTTGCCGCGCCAGCGGTGGATCGACAGGTCCGTACCCATCTTCGCGGACAGATCGGCAAGGGAGGTCATGGACAGGATCGCCACCGACGGAAAATCGCTGTCCGTCATGCCGCGCCCTGCGCTGACAATGCGGGCCGACGCCGCGCGGTCCGCGGGCATCAGGGGGCGGACCCATTCCAGAAAGCGCGGCAGGTCGGCCGCATCGTCGGGGCGGAAGGACAGGTCGGGACGGTCGGGGTGGGACAGGGTAACAATATCGCCGTCCAGTCGCGCCGTGATCGCCATCAGGGCAGGGGCCTTCGCCCCGCGCGAGAAGTTGGCGCACGGGTTCCAGCCTTCCTTCAGGCGGGCCGCTTTGTGGGCGACGGCCCAGTGGCGGTCGAAGGGCAGACACTCCCCTGCGGAAAGCAGAACGGACGCGAGTTCCTCGCGTCCGTGTGCCTTGATCGGGTGCCTCCATATGGAAGACAGGATCATTTCTTGCCTTTCGTCACAGGCTCCGGGGCGGGTTTCGGCTTGCGCTTGAACCCCGACCGGATGTTGTCGAACAGTTCCGGCCTTTTCCCGTGGCTCCACATGATGATGTATTGCTGGCTGAACGTGATCAGGTTGTTCGTGATCCAGTAAAGCACCAGACCGCTGGCGAAATGCCCCAGCATGAACATGAACACCCATGGCATCCACGCAAAGATCATCTGCTGCGCGGGATCGGTGGGTGCCGGGTTCAGCTTCTGCTGCAGCCACATCGACACGCCCAGCAGGATGGGCAGCACGCCGATGAAAATCATCGCCAGCGTCGATCCCGCCTCGGGTGCGGCCCAAGGCAGCAGGCCGAACAGGTTGAACAGCGACGACGGATCGGGGGCCGACAGATCCTGCAGCCAGCCGAAGAACGGTGCGTGGCGCAGTTCGATCGTGACAAGGATCACCTTGTAGAGCGAGAAGAAGATCGGGATCTGCAGCAGGATCGGCAGACAGCCAGCAGCGGGATTGACCTTCTTTTCCTTGTAAAGGGTCATCATTTCCTTCTGAAGCTTCGCACGGTCGTCGCCCGCGCGTTCCTTCATCGCTTCCATCTCGGGCTGCAGCTCCTTCATCCGCGCCATGGAGACGTAGGACTTGTAGGCCAGCGGCAGCACCAGCGCCTTCAGAAGGAAGGTCAGCGCGATGATGGATACGCCCATGTTGCCGATATGCGCGTTCAGCCAATGCAGGACGGCGAAGATCGGCTTGGTAAGGAAGAAGAACCAGCCCCAGTCGATGGAGTCGATGAAGCCGGCGATGCCTTCGTTGTTCTGGTAGTGACGGATGGTCGCCCATTCCTTCGCACCGGCAAAGATGCGCTGCGAGGATTCGATGGTTGCCCCCGGCGCGACGGCCATGATCGGCATCCGCGTTTCGGTCGTGTAGATGTCCTGCTGCGGCAGATATTTCGCCACGGCGGTGAAGGACGTCCCTTGGGCCGGGATCAGCGTGGTCATCCAGTAATGGTCGGTGAAGCCGATCCAGCCGTCGGTCGTGGCCTCGCGCAGTTCGGCCTGCGCACCTTCGCGCGGCACCTGCGGCAGGTCGCGGACGGCCTTGTATTTCGTCTCCACCAGCTCGCCATCCGTGCGGCCCACGACGCCTTCGTGCAGCACGAAGAAGCCCTGAAGATCCACCGGCGTGCCCTGACGCGCGATCATGCCATAAGGGGCAAGGCGCTGTTCGGCGGTTCCGGTGTTCTGCACGCGGTCCGTGACGGTGAACATGAATTCCGGATCAACCGCGATGGTGCGCGTGAAGACCAGGCCAGCCGGGCTTTGCCATTGCAGTGTGACCGGCGTGTCCACAGTCAGCGTGCCTTGACCCTGCACGTTCCAGACCGTGTCGGGTCCGGGCACGTCCGGGAAGTCGAGGCCGCCCGCCGGGACCCAGCCCTGCAGGGTATAGTAGGCATGATCCTCGCCCACCGGGGTCAGAAGGCGCACGTTGTCGGAGTTTTCGTCCAGCGTGACGTGGTAACCCTTCAGCAGCAGATCGTCGATCCGCCCCCCTTGGGTGGAGATCGAGCCTGCCAGCTGCGGTGTGTCGATCGTGATGCGGGGTGCCTCGGTCGCGGCGGCGGCGGGCGCGTCGCCCTGCTGCGTCACCGGCACGTCGTCCACCGTGCTGACCGCGTCGGGCTGGGTCGGGTCGTTCGCCTGCTGCTCCGGCGGGAACAGCCAGAACCAGCCCAGCATCACGAGGATGCTGAGCACGATGGCGAGGATCATGTTCTTGGGATTTTCCATGAGGCCGGCGGCGCCCTTCTTGCAGTCCGTTGGTCAGCGGTGGTTCAACGACAGGGTGGCCTGAACGTCAAGCCTTTTCCCCGATCAGTGTCATTCGGCCGCGCGCAGGTGCGGCGGTGCAGCAGGGTCAGCGGTGCCTGCCATCAGGCCTGCGAAATCGAACAGGCTCGGGTCTGCCAGATGCGAGGGCCGCGCGTTCATCAGCGCACGAAACATTATCTGACGGCGGCCGGGTGTCGTTGCTTCCCATCCGTTCAGAAGCTGCTTGACCTGCTGGCGCTGCAGCCCGTCCTGCGATCCGCACAGATCGCAGGGGATGATGGGATAATTCATTCCGGTGGCGAAGGCCTCGCAATCGGCCTCTGCCACGAAGGCGAGGGGGCGGTTCACGAACAGATCCCCATCCTCGTTCAGAAGGCGTGGCGGCATCGTGGCCAGCCGTCCGCCGTGGAACAGGTTCATGAAGAACGTCTCGAGGATGTCGTCGCGATGATGGCCGAGGATGACCGACGAACACCCCTCCTCCCGCGCGACGCGATAAAGGTTGCCGCGGCGCAGGCGGGAACACAGCGCGCACATCGTCCGGCCCTGCGGCACCTTGTCCATCACGATGGAATAGGTGTCACGGTATTCGATGCGGTGGGGCACGCCCATCTTCGTCAGGAACGCAGGCAGGACGGTGGCAGGAAAGTTCGGCTGGCCCTGATCAAGATTGCAGGCGAGGATGTCCACCGGCAGCAATCCACGCCATTGCAGTTCGGTCAGGATCGCCAGAAGGGTGTAGCTGTCCTTGCCGCCCGACAGGCAGACGAGCCAGCGGTCGCCCTTTTTCGCCATGCCATAGGTGTCGATGGCCTCGCGCACCTCGCGCACGAGGCGCTTGCGCAGCTTGCGGAATTCCGTCGTCTTGGGGGCACCGTGAAACAGCGGGTGAATGTCGTCGGCATCGTCCAGCATCATGGCTTCCTTTCCGGAACCGGATCATACCCCGATCCGCCCCAGGGGTGACAGCGCAAAAGCCGCCGGACCATCAGCCATGTCCCCACGACCGCGCCGCGTTTGGCCAGCGCCTCCAGCGCATAGACGGAACAGGTGGGCTGGAAGCGGCAGCCATGTCCCACCCACGGCGACAGCAGCAGCCGGTAGGCCCGCACCGGCAGGGCCACCAGATGCGCCAGCGGGCTCATTTATGGATCTGGCGCAAGGCCAGCGACAAATCTTCCAGCAAGGCTGCAAAATCGCGGGTGGCGGTGGCATTGGGCCGCCCGACAAGGACGTAATCCCAGCCTGCATGACCCTTTTCGGTCAGCACCAGCCGCGCGATCTCCCTCAGCCGGCGCTTGGCGCGGTTGCGGGCCACGGCGTTGCCCAGCTTTTTGGAGCATGTGAACCCGACCCGCAGCGGGGCATCATCGCCGCGTGCGCGAGCCTGCAACAGAAAGCCCTGGGCCCCCTGCCGTCTGGCCTGCGCGGCACGCAGGAAGTCGGCGCGTTTGGTGATGACCTGCATGGCAGCTTTCGGACATGACAAAACCGCCGGCGTCTTGCGATCCGGCGGCATCGTCACGTCATCGCCCTGAAGGATCAGGCCGACAGCTTTGCACGGCCCTTGGCGCGGCGGGCGTTCAGGACCGAACGACCACCTTTGGTGGCCATGCGGGCGCGGAAGCCGTGGCGGCGGGCGCGAACCAGGTTCGACGGTTGAAACGTGCGCTTCATAGCGGAACTCCATCAGACGGACTTGCCCGAGAGCCCCGAGCGGGAATCGGACGATATGCATTAGAATGCCGCCTCATAAGGGCATGATCCCTTCAAGTCAACCGCTGCTGCTGCCGAACGTCTCACCCCCTTTGAGAGTGCGGCCCCGCGGTATATGTATTCGCTGCACCGTGCGGGTGCCACAAGGATGATAAAACGGTGAAGATCGGTCGGTCGGGATTTCTGAACTCGCTTTCGGGCCGCTTCCTGCTGCTGACGGTTGCCTTCGTGCTGCTGGCGGAGGTGATGATCCTCGTCCCGTCCATCGCGCGTTTCCGGGAGGATTATCTTCAGGTCCGGCTGGAAAAGGCGCAGCTTGCCAGCCTTGCGCTGCTGACGACCGACGACGCCATCGCCCCGCAGCTGGAGCGGGAGCTGCTGGACAATGCAGGTGTCTATAACGTTGTGCTGCGGCGGGACGCCGTGCGCCAGCTTGTCCTGTCCTCCCCCATCCCGCAGCCGATCGAGGATACATACGATCTGCGCACGATCAGCCATGCCGCCCTGATCCACGATGCGCTGCGCGAAATGCTGACGCCGGAGAATCAGGTGATCCGCGTCATCGGCAACCCCGTGGAGCAAGGGGGCGACCTGATCGAGGTGGCGATGTCCACCAAGCCCCTGCGCGAAGCGATGCTGGATTACAGCGCCCGCATCCTCGTCATCTCTGCCGCGATTTCCATCGTGACGGCGGCGATCCTGTTCATCGCGGTGCAAAAGCTGATGGTGGTGCCGATCCGGAGGGTGGTGGCCCATATGGCCGTCTATGCCGAGGCGCCCGAGGATGCCCGCCGCATGATCGAGCCCAACGCCCATATCCTGGAAATCCGCGAGGCCGAGGAAGCGCTGAAATCCATGCAGACGCACCTGACGGGCAGCCTCCGCCAGAAGGAACGTCTCGCACAACTGGGCAGCGCCGTGGCGAAGATCAGCCATGATTTGCGCAACATCCTCACCTCCGCACAGTTGTTCGCGGATCGGATCGGGGACAGCGTTGATCCGGTGGTGGCACGGTCTGCCCCGAAACTGGTCAACTCCATCACCCGCGCGGTCAGCCTGTGCGAGACCACGCTGGCCTTTGGCAAGGCGGAGGAGCCGCCGCCCTCCCTGACCCGATTCTCGCTCCGCATGCTGGTGGACGAGGTGCTGGAGGCGGAGCTGCCGGAGGAGGGGGTCGTGACGCCCGTTCTGGACGTTCCCGCAGGCCTCGTGATCCGGGCGGACCGCGAACAGCTGTATCGCGTGCTGTCCAACCTGTTGCGCAACGCCCGTCAGGCGATCGAGGCCACGGGAGAGGCGGGCAATATCGAGGTGGCGGGCGGCGAGGCGGACGTGGAATGGTGGATCCGCGTGGGCGACACAGGCCCCGGGCTGCCGCCCAAGGCACGCGAGCATCTGTTCACCGCATTCCAAGGGGGCACGCGCAAGGGCGGCTCCGGCCTTGGCCTCGCCATCGCGTCGGAACTGGTGCGTGGGCACGGGGGACGGCTGGACCTGCTGGACAGCGGAACAACGGGAACCGAGTTCTTGATCCGCTTGCCAAAGGCCGAAACGCTGATGGAGACATGATTTTTCGCAATCCTGTCGTTTTTCCACTTGCGGCCCCCCGCACCTGCCGTTACATCGCCCCCCAGTGGACCCGTAGCTCAGCTGGATAGAGCATCAGACTACGAATCTGAGGGTCGGGCGTTCGAATCGCTCCGGGTTCACCATTTCCTTCATGAAATTGATCAAGTGACTTTGCTGCCCTCGTGGCATGCGTTACGGGCGTCCGGCAATGGTCGGAACTTGCAACATTTTCAATGTGGTATACGCATCCCTCGATGTTCGCAGTTCCCGTGACATGCCGAGTTCTGGCCAGCAACGGCTCCGGCATGTCTGAGTGGCGATTCGTCGCCCGAAAAAACGCACGATCATGACGGTCGATTGGACGGAACGGGTATGGAGGCGGGATGCCTGCCTCTGCTTGGATCAAGATCACCGTTGGCAGGTCGAAAGTTGTCCCTGATATCTTGCCGCCCGGGTTTCCACCCGTCGCGCCACGTTCATCAGCCAGGCCTTGTTGCGATAGGTGCCGCGCCGGTATCCGGTCCGGCCTTCGTGATAGGCCAGATACTGGTTGACCGCGTCATGCTTGGATATCCCGAGCGAGCGGTTCGTTTGCGTCATGGTCCAGCCAATGAAATCCGCCGCATCGGCGATATGATCGCGCCGCGCCCAACGCCCGCCTTCCTTTTCCTGATACTCCTCCCACGTGCCGTCCAGCGCCTGTGCGTAACCGTAGGAGGTGCTGGCACGACCGCGGGGGATGAAGCCCAGGAGATAGCGGCGGGGCGGGCGCGCATCCCCTCGGAAGCTCGATTCTTGATAGATGGTCGCCATCTGAAGATGCATCGGCACGCCCCATTTGCGCTCCGACGCCTGCAGTGCCCGTGCATAATCGGGCCGTTCGGCAAGTATGCTGCAGGCGTTGTCGATATTGCGTGGCGGCGTGCTGTTGCTTGCACATGACGCCAGTAAAAGCATCACGACGGATGCCTGCATGATCCTGCGCATGGTCCTGCCCCTTTATTCGTTTTGGACTGGGTAACCGCAAAATCATGACAACGAAACGGCGAAGGGCCGACAGGCTGCCGATTGGGAAATTTCCCGCCGGTCGGTACGGCCGGAGCCGACTTTTCTGCCAGAAAGGCCATAGACAGGTGGAAAAGCGACCAACGCTGCAAGCAACCCCCAGCCCCCATCGCAGCCCGTCGCTCGATCTTGATGCCGGTGAAAGGCTCCGGTCATGATGCCGCAGATCCGTCAGGAACCTGTTTTGCATCGGGTTTCGGGACCATCATGCGGAAAACGCTTCGTCAAAAGCACGGTCTGTTTCATATTGAACCCTGCAAAGCATCGGAGAGGGCAGAACATGCTTCACGAATTCCGCAAATTCATCGCTCGGGGCAATGTCCTCGATCTGGCGGTCGGCATCATCATCGGGGCCGCATTCACGGCCATCGTCAACTCCGTCGTCAAGGACCTGATCAACCCGGTGATCGGGTTGATCATCGGGGGCATCGACTTCACCAACCTCTATTGGGTCATGGCAGGCACCGTTGCCCCGGGTGCAGGGCTGGAGGAGGCGCGCAACTCCGGTGCCGCGATTTTCGCTTACGGCAGCTTCATCATGGCGATCATCAATTTCCTGATCGTCGCCTTCGTGGTGTTCATGCTGGTCAAGGCCGTGAACAGGGTGAAGGATGCTGCCCATCAAAAGAAGGAAGACGAGCCCGCAGCCCCGAAGGGCCCGACGCAGGAAGAATTGCTGGTGCAGATCCGCGACCTTCTGGCACATAAGCCACTGGTTTGAGATTTTCATCCGAGCGTCGCTGACATATGGGCATTGTCACCCATACGAAAGTCCGCCCGGATGAAGCTCGACCCCACCGACCGTCGCATCCTTGCCGTGTTGCAGCAACAGGGGCGGGTGACGAACGCCGATCTCGCCGAACGGGTGAACCTGTCCGCTTCTGCCTGCCACCGCCGCGTCCAGCGGCTGGAGGAAGAGGGGTTCATCGCAGGTTTCGTGGCGCTGCTGGATGCGCGCAAGCTGGGCCGTCCCACCGTCGTGTTCGTGGAAATCACGCTTTCGGGTCAGGCGGATGAGGTTCTGGCCGCGTTCGAGGCGGCAGTGCAGCGCATTCCCGACGTGATGGAATGCCATCTGATGGCAGGCAGCGCAGATTACCTCCTGAAGGTCGTGGCGCAGGATACCGAGGATTTCGCCCGCATCCACCGCCAGTATCTGGCCAGGCTGCCAGGGGTGGCCCAGATGCATTCGTCCTTTGCCCTGAAGACGGTGTTCCGCACCACGGCAATTCCCGTTTGAAGAACGGCGGATCGGGGGGTGTCCGTTTAGGCAGCCATTGCACGATGGCGGTTTCGCACAGGTCGGACATCGCACGGTCATGGTCCGGGGCAGGCGATCTTCGACCCAGGCATATCAGCAAAAGAAAAACCCCCAGGCACAGGGCCGGGGGGTTCCGGGATGGCACCTGAATGCCACAGCCTTCGACGCGAACGTCTTAGATGTTACCTTCGCGCTGCGCTTTTTTACGAGCGAGCTTGCGAGCACGACGAACGGCCTCGGCCTGTTCGCGGGCGCGCTGGACGGACGGCTTCTCGAAATGTTGCTTGAGCTTCATTTCGCGGAATACGCCTTCACGCTGAAGTTTTTTCTTCAGAGCCCGGAGGGCCTGTTCGACGTTGTTGTCACGTACGCTGACCTGCATTGGTGTCACCACCTTCCTAAGCTAGAGTTGCACGATTGTGCAGGCGAGCGTCATATACTGCACTATATGACCGATGTCCACTGCAAGCGAGGTATCCAAATGGAAACGACCGACGCGAAAGATGCCGTGATCGACGCGGCGCTGGCGCATGTGGCATTCGACGGCTGGTCGGAAGCGACATTGCGGGCTGCGCTGACCGATTCGGGTGTATCCCCCGGCTTCGGGCGGGCACTGTTTCCGCGCGGGGCTGTCGATCTGGCGCTGGCCTATCACTGGCGGGGGGACCGGCGCATGGCCGAACGCGCGGCGAACACGCCGATGGCGGCCATGCGATATTCCGAACGCGTCGCGACCCTGATCCGCTTTCGGTTGGAAGATGCGGACAAGGAAGCTGTCCGCCGCGGCTCCACACTGTTTGCGTTGCCGCAGCATTCGGCCGACGGGGCGCGGGCAATCTGGCACACGTCTGATACGATCTGGCAAGCGCTGGGCGACGGCTCGAACGATTTCAACTGGTACACCAAGCGGGCCACCCTGTCGGCCGTCTATGCCGCGACCGTCCTGTTCTGGCTGGGCGACGACAGTCTGGACCATCAGGCGACATGGGACTTTCTGGATCGCCGGATCGCGGGCGTCATGAAGATCGAGGGGATGAAAGCGAAATATGCCAACACCCCGTTCGCAAGGGTCGTGGCCCTGCCGTTTTCGTGGATCAAGGCACCGAAGGGCCGCTCCGATATGCCGGGTCACGTCAAATGACGTCTGACTTGCCCGAACTGATGCGTGCCGTGACCATCCGCGAACATGGGGGGCCGGAAGTCCTTGCCATCGATTACGTGACCACTCCGGTGCCGAGCCATGGACAGATCCTGATCCGTGTCGCCTATGCGGGTGTGAATCGTCCCGATGCCCTGCAAAGGGCGGGGCAATATGCCCCTCCTGCGGGCGCGTCGCCGCTTCCGGGTCTGGAATGTGCGGGGCACGTGGCCGCCGTGGGACCGGGTGTCACGCAATGGCAGGTGGGCGATGCCGTGTGCGCGTTGCTGCCGGGCGGGGGGTACGCGACCCATGCCGTGACGCAGGCCGATCATGCGCTGCCCATCCCCGAAGGCCTTACCTTGGCAGAGGCTGCCTGCCTGCCGGAAACCTGTTTTACGGTATGGTCCAACGTGGTCATGCGGGGCGGGCTATGCGCAGGCGAACGGTTTCTGGTTCACGGCGGGTCGTCCGGCATCGGGACCACAGCCATCCAGATTGCCGTGGCCCTTGGCGCGCGTGTTTTCGCCACCGCCGGATCGGAGGCGAAATGCGCTGCCTGCGCGGATATGGGGGCGGAGGCGATCAATTACCGGGAAACCGACTTCGTCGAGGTTTTGCGGGAGGAAGGCGGCGCGGACCTGATTCTCGACATGGTGGGGGGCGATTATGCATCCCGCAACATCCGCGCGTTGGCGGATGACGGACGCCTTGTGCAGATCGCCGTCCTGCAAGGCGCGAAGGTGGATCTGAACCTTGCCGAGATCATGAGCCGCCGCCTGACCCTTACCGGATCGACGCTGCGCCCGCAGACCTGTTTGCGCAAGGCAGACATCGCACGGCAGATCCGGCGGCATGTTTGGCCAATGGTCGAGGCAGGCCGCCTGCGCCCGATCATGGACAGCACGTTTTCCATGGACGATGCCGCCAAGGCGCATGCCCGGATGGAAAGCTCCGTCCATATCGGCAAGATCGTGCTGGAGATGCCGGAGGATTAGAGTGCCGGCATCGGCAGGTCTCCTGCTTGGGTGGCGCACTTCGACAACGACAGGACGTGATGACCGGAATTCTGCATGTGGGGCGGACAGGGGCCAGCAGGGCCAGACGCATGACCGGACGCATTTGCGCTTCCCCTCGGGTCGTGCCTGTCCTATATACAACGGCAATTCCCGAAAGCGAAAGTCGCGGGCCTTGCCCGCAGCCGTTTCCCGGCGCGGGAGAGATGTGCAAAGGAGCAACCTGATGACGAAGCCCCTGATGGCCAAGGCGACCGCAGTCTGGCTGGTCGACAACACGACGCTGTCCTTCAAGCAGATCGCGGATTTCTGCGGCATGCATGAACTGGAAGTGCAGGGCATCGCCGACGGCGATGTGGCGACGGGCGTGAAGGGCTTCGATCCGGTCGCCAACAACCAGCTTGACGCGTCGGAGATCGAGAAGGGCCAGAAGGCCCCGCTGCACAAGCTGAAGCTGAAGTTCAATGCCGCCGCACAGGGCGAGGACAAGCGTCGCGGTCCGCGCTACACCCCCCTGTCCAAGCGTCAGGACCGTCCGAACGCGATCCTGTGGCTGGTGAAGTTCCACCCCGAACTGACCGACGGGCAGATCGCCAAGCTGGTCGGCACCACGAAGCCCACCATCCAGACGATTCGCGAACGCACCCACTGGAACATCCAGTCGATGACGCCCATCGATCCTGTGGCGCTTGGCCTTTGCCGGCAGACGGAACTGGACACGCAGGTCCAGCAGGCCGCCCGCAAGCGTGCCGCAGACGGCGTGGTGATGTCGGATGACGAACGTCGCAAGCTCGTCTCCACCCAGCAGTCGCTGGAAATGGGGGCGGAGCCGCGGTCGCCGACCGATTTCGACGTCTTCGCCAAGCGCGTCGAGGAGGAGAAGCGGGACGTCGATTATTCCGATGCCGAAAGCTTCTTCACGCTGCCCACCGACGAACGCGATGCCGATGACGAGGATGACCGCCGGTGAGGTGGGGACTTTCGACAGGATAGGACGATGCCCGGGGAAAACCCCGGGCATCTTGCATTTCAGGCGAGGCTTGTTCCCCGCGTTTCCGTGCGGATCGTGGCGGCGGCGATCGCCGCAAGCAGCAGCAGCCCCGCAAACAGCCCGATCGCAGCGGTGAAACTGTAAGCCACGACCAGCCCCACGACCGACGGTGCCGCCAGCCCGCCCAGACGGGCCATGGCGCCCGCGCCGCCCATCCCCGTCGCGCGCAGGCTTGTGGGATAGAGTTCGGGCGTGAAGGCATACAGGGCACCCCACGTGCCCAGGAGTGCAAAGCTCATCAGCAGCAGGGAAGCAGCCACCAGCGTGCCACTACCCGCAACCGTGAACAGCACACATCCTGCGGCCGAGGCGAGAAGGAAACCGATCAGCGTAGGCTTGCGCCCCCAGCGTTCCACACCGTAGGCGGCCAGCGCATATCCCGGAATCTGCGCCAGTGCCATGATGACCAGAAAGCCGTAGCCCTTCACGAACCCGAATCCTTCCGAGGCCAGTTGCCCCGGCACCCAGACGAACACTCCGTAATAGGCGACGGAGACGAGGAACCACAGGGCTGCCACCGCCACCGACATGCGGCGCAGCTCAGGTGTGAAGGTGGCGACGGGAGGGATGACCAGCCGCGCCTCCGTCGTCATGGGGGGCGCATCGTTGACGCGCAGCACTTTGGCCAGAACGTCCCGCGCTTCCGCCTCGCGGCCCGATTTCAAAAGATACATGGGGGATTCGGGGATCCACAGGCGCAGCCATATTCCGATCAGGGCGGGAAGGGCCGCGATGGCGAACATCCAGCGCCACGCCTCCGCCACGCCCATGAGGCTGGCAATCCATGCGGTCAAGGCGATGATCAGGGTGCCGATGGCCCAAAAGCCCTCCAGGCCCACAAGCCAGCGGCCCCGGTTCTTCGGCGGCAGGAATTCGGCCATCATCGCGTAATCGACGGGCAGGGTGCCGCCCACCGCGATGCCGGTCAGAAAGCGCAGGGCCAGCAGGATGCTGAAACTGGGGGCGAACACGGAAAGGATGCCGAATACAGCGTCGCAGGCCACGGTGATCAGCAGAACCTTGCGTCGTCCGATCCGATCCGCCAGTCGCCCGAAACCCGCCGCCCCGAGGAACATGCCCAAGAAGAACAGCGTGCCCGTCTGAAGGGCTTGGGGAATCGTCAGATCAAATGTGGCGGCGATGGAGGCGGCGGAAAAGCCCACCGCGATCACCTGCATCGCATCGGCGGTCCAGACCAGACCAAAAATGCCCAACAACCGCCGCTGGAAGCGTCCCGCGCCACCCGCCGTCAGAACCTCGTCCACCGTGTGCTGCATCGCGTCCCCCGTTTCAGTTGACGCAGTTGTTACGGCACTTCCGATCAAAGGAAAGAAAAAAGGGGCCGCGAGGCCCCTTTGTCGTCAGATCGCGCAGGTAACGCCCGTGCCCCGCATCGAACAATAGCCGGCAGGGTTCTTGGCGAGGTATTGCTGATGCTCCTCCTCGGCATAGAAGAATTCCGGCACCGGGGTAATCTCCGTAGTGACGGCACCAAAGCCCGCAGCTTTCAGGCCCGCCTCGAACTCGACCTTCGTGGCGTCCGCTGCCGCCTGCTGTTCGGGCGTGTAGGCATAGATGCCCGAGCGGTAGGTGGAACCGACATCGTTGCCCTGACGCATGCCCTGCGTCGGATCATGGCTTTCCCAGAACACCTTCAGCAGGTCGGCATAGCTCACGATCTTCGGGTCGAAGATCACGCGCACGACCTCGTTGTGACCCGTCAGCTGGGTGCATGTCTCGCGGTAGGTCGGGTTCGGGGTGAAACCGCCTGCATAGCCGACCATGGTCAGCCAGACGCCGGGCACCTGCCAGAAACGACGTTCCACGCCCCAGAAGCAACCCATTCCGAACATCGCCTCCTCCATCCCGTCGGGCACGGGGGATTTCAGCGGGATGCCGGAGATGTAGTGAGCCTCGGCGGTGGGCAGCGGCTGGGCGCGGCCGGGCAGAGCGTCTTCGGGACGCACCATCGCGGCGGGTTTCGAAAAGAACATGGGGGACCTCCATTCGTCCCGCCCAATATAGGAAGCGGTCGCGGTCTTCACCAGACGGGCCACAGCGGTCCGTCGCCGGAAAATGCCCCGATCCGGTTGCGAAGGAGGCGAGTCAATGGATGTGGGGCCCCTCCGGTCCTGTTTGTTTCATCGGGCAAGGCTCACAGAAAGCTTTGCGGGTCGATGTCGATGGACAGACGAAGGTTCGCGGGCGGTTTCAACTGGCCCACCCACTCGGCCAGTGCCACCTGAAACGGCGCACCGCGTTCGGCCTTGACCAGCAGGCGAACGCGGTGGCGGCCCCGGACCCGTGCGATGGGGGCGGGGGCGGGGCCGTAGATCTGTGCCCCGATCGCACGCAGGGGGCCGTCGCGCCGCGCAAGTTCGCCTGCGAAGTCGAACACCACCGCCACGTCGGGATGCGACAGGATGATGCCTGCCATCCGCCCGTAAGGGGGGGCACCGGCCATGCGTCGCTCCGCCGCTTCGGCCCGCCAGAAATCCTCCTCGTTGCCTGTCAGGATGGCCCGGATCACGGGGTGTTCGGGCTGATGAGTCTGCAACAGCGCCACCCCCGCCTTTTCCGCGCGCCCGGCGCGACCCGCGACCTGCCGCATCAGTTGGAACGTGCGTTCGGCGGCCCGCAGGTCCGACCCTTGCAGGCCAAGATCCGCGTCGATCACGCCCACCAGCGTCAGCAGCGGAAAGTTATGGCCCTTGGCCACGATCTGCGTGCCGATGATGATATCGGCGCCCCCGTCGGCAATCGTCTCGATCGCCTCCTTCAGTGCCCGTGCGGACCCGAACAGGTCCGAGGACAGGACCGACAAACGCGCGTCGGGAAAGCGTTCAGCCACCTCCTCCGCCATCCGTTCGACGCCGGGGCCCACGGCGGCCATCTTGCCTTCCACCGAACAGGCGGGGCAGGCTTCGGGCACGGGGCGGCTGGCACCGCACTGGTGGCAGACCAAGCGCTTCAGGAAGCGGTGTTCGACCATACGGGCATCGCATTCGGTGCAGCCCACCTGATGCCCGCAGGCGCGGCAGATGGTGACCGGGGCATAGCCGCGCCGGTTCAGGAACAGCAACGACTGCTCCCCCGCCGCAATCCGCGCCTCCACCTGCTTGGCCAGCGTTTCGGAGATCCAGCGGTTGGAGGGGAGCTTTTCCGCCCGCATGTCTATGGCCCGCATGTCCGGCAATTCGGCGGTGCCGAAGCGGGCGGTCAGGTCCAGACGGCGGTACTTGCCGGTATCGGCGTTCACCCACGTCTCCAACGCCGGGGTGGCGGAGGCCAGCACAACATGCGCCCCGCAGATCGACGCCCGCAGCACCGCCATGTCGCGGGCATTATAGAACACACCCTCCTCCTGCTTGTAGGAGGTGTCGTGCTCCTCATCCACGACGATCAGGCCCAGTTCACGGAACGGCAAGAACAAGGCCGACCGCGCACCCACGACCAGTTGGGCATCCCCCTGGCCAATCATGCGCCACAACCGGCGACGTTCGGTGGAGGTCACGCCCGAATGCCATTCCGCGGGCTTTGCGCCGAAACGGGCTTCCACCCGGTCCAGAAATCCTGCCGTCAGCGCGATTTCCGGCAGCAGCACCAGCGCCTGACGTCCTTGGCGCAGACATTCGGCCACGGCCTCCAGATACACTTCCGTCTTGCCGGAACCGGTGACGCCCTTCAGCAGGGTCGTGCCGTAATCCCCCGTGGCGACCGAAGCCTGCAACGCGGCGGCAGCCTCGGCCTGGCTGTCGGACAGGTCTTTCGAAGGCAGATCGGGGTCTAGGCGGGGATAGGGCAGGTCGCGGGGCGCATCTTCTTCCGCCAGCACGCCCGCCTTGACCAACCCCTTGATGACGGCGGTGGAGGCGCCGGATTCGGCCGCAAGCTCCGCTGCCGTGACCCATGCCCCGCGATAGGTTTCCAGCGCGTCCATCACCCGCATCCGCGCATCGGTTTCACGCCCAGGCTCGCGCCCCGTGGCACGCAGCACGCGGCGGGTGGCGGGGCCTGCGCCAAGATCCGGCGCACGGGTGGCCAGCCGCAGCATCTGGGGCAGGGGGGTCAGGGTGTAGTCGGCAGCGCGGGACAGGAAGGCCCGCATCTCGTCCCGCAGGGGGGGCGCATCCAGCACGCGGGTGACGGGGCGGACGCGGTTGATGTCGAAATTCCCCTCGCCCTTACCCCAGACGCAACCGAGGACGCGGCGCGGGCCCAGCGGCACCTCCACCAGATCGCCGGCGGTGCAGCCGCCATCCGGCGCCTTGTAATCCAGCGGACGGCCAAGGGGTTCGGTGGTCAGCACGCCCACCAGTTCACCTGCGTTGAACCGTTCCGACACGCGCAGTCCCCTTTCCCATGCCCTCCGCTTGCGCTATCACGAGGGCGACCCCGGGGGAAACCCCGCACCTTTTCCGGAGGACAGCTTCATGAAATTCTTCGTCGATACCGCCGATGTCGCGGCCATCAAGGAACTGAACGACCTGAATCTGGTCGATGGCGTGACGACCAACCCGTCGCTGATCCTGAAGTCGGGCCGCGACATCCTCGAAGTCACGAAAGAGATCTGCTCGATCGTGTCGGGCCCCGTTTCGGCCGAGGTCGTGGCCCTGAAGGCAGACGACATGATCGCCGAAGGTCGCAAGCTGGCCGAAATCGCGTCCAACATCGCCGTGAAGGTGCCGCTGACCCATGACGGTCTGAAAACCTGCAAGGTGCTGTCGGACGAAGGCTTTATGGTCAACGTGACGCTGTGCTTTTCCGCCAATCAGGCGCTGTTGGCCGCAAAGGCCGGCGCCACGTTCATCAGCCCCTTCATCGGCCGTCTGGACGACATGAACATCGACGGGTTGGAACTGATCGCGGACATCCGCACGATCTACGACAACTACGACTTCAAGACGCAGATCCTGGCCGCGTCGATCCGCACGGCGAACCATGTGTCGCAATGCGCACTGATCGGTGCCGACGTGATCACCGCGCCGCCCGCCGTCATCAAGGCGCTGGCGACCCATCCCCTGACCGACAAGGGGTTGGAGACGTTCATGGCCGACTGGGCCAAGACCGGCCAGAAGATCGTGTGATGCAAGAGGCACGACCCTGATCCGCTTGCGGAAGGGGGTCGTGCGGGCCGTCGCGTCGCGATGGCTGGCGGACACGCCGACGACAGTGGAGAGAAGATGCCGACCTATACCGCACTTACCACCCTTCCGGGCGAGGATGCCGCAAATTCGCTGGCCGAGGCGCTGGAGCGGATGGAGCCGGAACCTTCCGGTGTCGGCGTGTTCGAGATCGAGGACGGCTCCGGCCTGTGGGAGGTGGGGGTTTATTTCCTTGAGGCGCCCGACACGACCACGCTGGAACTGTTGCGCGTGGCATTCGGGGCGGCCCCCTTCGCCGTGTCCGAGGTGCCGGACGTAGACTGGGTCGCACATGTGCGCCGCGAACTTGCCCCCGTGGATGCGGGGCGGTTCTTTGTCTTCGGCAGCCACGACATGGACAAGGTGCCCGCCGGACGCGTGCCCTTGCAAATCGAGGCGACGGTGGCCTTCGGCACCGGCCATCACGGCACCACCTTGGGCTGCCTCAAGGCATTGGACCGGCTGCTGGGCGAAGACGCCACCTTCGCCAACGTGGTCGATATCGGCTGCGGCACGGCGGTGTTGGCGATGGCTGCGGCAAAGGAATTGCCGGATGCCCGCGTGATGGCCTCCGACATCGACGAGGTGGCGGTGGACGTCGCCCGCGCCAATGTGGAGATCAACGATCTGGAAGGTCGCATTACCTGCATGGAGGCGGCAGGCTTCGCCCATCCCGATCTTCAGGCGGCAGCCCCCTTCGATCTGATCTTCGCCAATATCCTGAAGGGACCGCTGGTCGAACTGGCCCCCGACATGGGGCGAAATGCGGCACCGGGCGGCATCGTGATCCTGTCGGGACTGTTGGTCGTGCAGGCGGAGGCGATCATCGCGGCATACGCGGCGCAGGGATTCGATCTGGCCCACCGCGAGGATCTGGGCGAATGGTCCGCCCTGACCATGCGCCGCGCCGGGTGATGCGATCTGTCGAAAAAAATGCCCTGTCCTAACGCTGCACGGCGCCGGATAAGGTAAAGGCCGCGGCGGGTTTCCCCGCGCGGCCCGTCCTTGGTATCAATCTCGCCGTAGCGCCGGAAGACGGCTCAGAAACGTGCGATGTCGGCGCGTGTCAGGCCGATGTCGTCCAGTTCGCGATCCGACAGCTTGTTCAACGCGCCACGGGTGACGCGGGCGTCATTCCAGTCGCGGACAGCTTGGAAGATCGAAACGAAGCGCGGAGCAGAGATGGTACCGATCGGCGCACGAGTGGTCGTGTCGATAGCGGCCATGGGGGTAGTCCTTTTCACAAACGGATGATTTATGCAGCACCCTTGCTGCATGACGGACAAATAAGCGGGCAGGATGCATACGGCAACGCGCCAGTTCGCATTGCCGTGATGCGCAAAACGCATGGCTGTCGTCGTGAAACCGTCATCTGGCCGGTGACAGATGTTCGCTCTTCGTGCTATCCCCCTGAAAAACCGGAAGGGACACTGATGCGCGTTTTGGGAATTGACCCCGGTCTTCGGAACATGGGCTGGGGCGTGATCGACGTGAACGGCGCAAGGCTGACGCATGTGGCCAATGGGGTCTGTCATTCCGTCGGAGACGATCTTGCCCGCAGGCTGTGTTCGCTTCACGCGCAACTGACCGAGGTTGTGGCGCGATATGCGCCTGAAACCGCGGCAGTGGAACATACCTTCGTCAACAAGGACGCCGCCGGCACGTTGAAGCTGGGTCAGGCGCGGGGGATCGCCCTTCTCGTGCCCGCTCAGGCGGGGCTGGAGGTGGGCGAATACGCCCCCAACGCCGTCAAGAAGACCGTGGTGGGCGTGGGCCATGCCGCCAAGCAGCAGATCGACCATATGGTGCGTCTTCAGTTCCCGGGCATCGTGATTGCGGGGCCGGATGCAGCCGACGCCTTGGCGGTTGCCATTTGCCATGCCCATAACGTGCAAAGTGCGGGCCGGTTGCAGGCCGCGTTGGCGAAGGCCGCATCATGATCGGACGGATCGCGGGACGGCTGGAATATCGCGCGACGGATCACGTGCTGATCGATGTGCGGGGTGTGGGATATCTGGTCTACGTCTCCGACCGGACGCTGGCTTCCATGCCGGGGGAGGGGGAGGCTGTGGCCCTGTTCACCGACCTTCTGGTGCGCGAGGATCTGCTGCAGCTGTTCGGCTTTCCGACCATGCTGGAAAAGGAATGGCATCGTCTGTTGATGACGGTGCAGGGTGTGGGGGCGCGCGCCTCCATGGCCATTCTGGGCGTGCTGGGGGCGGAAGGCGTGTCACGCTCCATCGCGCTTGGTGATGCGCGGTCCATCCAGGCGGCGCCGGGTGTCGGCCCCAAGATCGCGCAGCGTGTGGTTCTGGAACTGAAATCCAAAGCCCCCAGCGTGATGGCCATGGGCGGGAGGGAGGCGGAGGCTCCGGTGCTGGAGGATGAACCCACCCCCGCCGCCGCGCCCAAACGCCGCACGCCCGCCGCCCCGACACGTGCGGGCAATACGGCGGATGCGCTGTCGGCATTGGCCAATCTTGGATATGCGCCCGGCGATGCGGCGGCGGCAGTGGCGATGACAGCCTCCGAACTGCCTGATGCGGACACGACCACGCTGATCCGGATGTCCCTGCGCAGGCTTGCCCCGAAGGACTGATCGTTCCATATCTTGTTGGAAAGTGGAGGTTCTCATGGGCTTTGCGAAAACCGCCATTCTGATGGCCGTTATGACGGCACTGTTTCTGGCCGTAGGGGCATTGATCGGCGGGCGGGGCGGGATGATGATCGCGTTCGTGTTCGCCGTGGGAATGAATGCCTTTGCCTACTGGAACTCGGGCAAGGCCGTGCTGCGGATGCACAACGCGCGGCAGGTGGATGCGCAGTCGGCACCCGAGTATTACGCGCTGGTGGCGGGGCTGGCGAAAAATGCCGGAATGCCGATGCCGAAGGTCTTCGTGATCGAGACGGACCAGCCCAATGCCTTTGCCACCGGAAGGAACCCTGAAAATGCCGCCGTGGCGGCGACCACCGGCCTGCTGGCCCGCCTGACTCAGGAAGAACTGGCAGGGGTGATGGCGCATGAACTGGCGCATGTGAAGAATTACGACACGCTGACCATGACGATCACCGCCACCTTTGCCGGGGCGATTTCCATGCTTGCCAATTTCGCGATGTTTTCGGGTGGCAACGACCGGCGTGGTGGGATCATCGGTACGATCGCGATCATGATCCTTGCCCCTCTGGCTGCGGGGCTGGTGCAGATGGCCGTGTCCCGTTCGCGCGAATACGAGGCGGACCGGATCGGCGCTGCGATCTGCGGCCATCCGATGTGGCTGGCAGGCGCGCTCCAGAAGATCGAGGCCTTCGCTTCGAAGATCGAAAATCCGGCGGCGGAGCGTAATCCCGCCACGGCGCACATGTTCATCATCAACCCGCTGCATGCCTTCAAGCACGACCGTCTGTTTTCCACCCATCCTGCCACCGCCAGCCGCGTGGCGGCCCTGCGGGAAATCGCGCGGTCGATGCGCCCCACCACCCCGCTGGCGCGGGAAGCGGCAAAGCCCGTGCTGCCCAGGCAGGGGCCATGGGGCTAAGTTGGGCTTGCGGGCCCGCCGCCGTTCCGCGATTGTTCCCCGATGATCGAGCCTGACCCCACCCTGCGCCCCGAGCGCCTGCCCGAAGACCATGACCGCGCCTTGCGTCCGCAGGGCCTGGACGAATTCATCGGTCAGGCGGAGGCGCGGGCCAACCTGCGCGTGTTCATCGAATCGGCCAAGATGCGTGGCGAGGCGATGGACCACACCCTGTTCCATGGCCCCCCGGGCTTGGGCAAGACGACGCTGGCACAGATCATGGCGCGCGAACTGGGTGTGGGGTTCCGCATGACCTCCGGCCCCGTGCTGGCAAAACCTGGCGATCTGGCGGCGATCCTGACCAACCTCGAACCGCGCGACGTGCTGTTCATCGACGAGATCCACCGCCTGAGTCCCGTTGTGGAGGAAGTGCTTTATCCCGCGCTGGAGGATTTCGCGCTGGATCTGGTGATCGGCGAAGGCCCTGCCGCGCGCACCGTGCGGATCGACCTGCAACCCTTCACGCTGGTCGGGGCCACGACCCGTCTGGGCCTGCTGACCACGCCGCTGCGCGACCGTTTCGGCATCCCGACGCGCCTGCAATTCTATACCATAGACGAGCTGGACCTGATCGTGACCCGCGGCTCCCGCCTGCTGGGCATCGATTCGGATCCGGCAGGCACGCGGGAGATCGCTCGCCGCGCCCGTGGAACGCCGCGTATTGCCGGTCGCCTGCTGCGCCGCGTGGTGGATTTCGCGCTGGTCGAAGGCAACGGCCGCCTGACACGGGAAATTGCGGACAGTGCGCTGCACCGCTTGGGCGTGGACGATCTGGGGCTGGACGGGGCCGACCGCCGCTATCTGCTTCTGCTGGCCGAAAACTATGGCGGCGGGCCTGTCGGGATCGAAACAATCGCTGCCGCCCTTTCCGAATCCCGCGACGCGGTAGAGGAGGTGATCGAGCCCTACCTTCTGCAGCAGGGCCTGATCCAGCGCACCCCGCGAGGGCGTATGCTGGCGCAGAAGGCGTGGCAGCATATCGGCATCACACCCCCGCGCGGGCAACCTGATCTTTTCACATGACCCCCGACGCCATCGCCCGGTTGTTCACCCATTCAGACGGCTATCGTTTCGCCCGCTGGGGCCGCCCCATCGTTCCCATCGTCTTCGGGGTGGAGGAGGAGACGCTGGCTTTGGTCAAGGGGGCGGTGGAAGCTGTTGTCGTCACTGCAGGTCACAGGATGGCCGAGCATGATCCGGAACTGGGCGCGAATCTGATGGTGTTCTTCTTCCGTGAATGGGGGGAGTTGCGGGGCGTGCCGGATCTGGATCACCTGATGCCCGATCTGGACGCAATGACGGGCGACGTGGCGCGGCTGTTCCGGTTCGACGCGCAAGGGACGATCAAGTTCGCCGTGCTGTTCCTGCGGATGGGCGGGCCATTGTCGGACGTGCCTGCCGAATCGCTGCTGCTGGATCAGGCCGCGCGGTTGATGCTGACATGGGCGGGCGATCCTTCGATGTTGCAGGACGGCGCGTTGCGACCCGATGTCGCGGCCGTCCTGCGGGCTGCTTATAATCCCGTCCTGCCCGCCCGCGCGGATGATTCCAGTCATGCCCTGCGACTGGCCGCCCGCACATGATGCCCTTTCCGGGGCCCGCATGTTTGGGTGTCGATACCCGCTTTGACCGGCCGGATTCTTCCGTCTGAAATCCTTTCAATGAAAGTCCCGGCGATGATGGCAGCTCTGCCGAACGGGCAGCAGGCCATCGGCATTTAGCAAAAGCATTGTGGCTTTGGCCGAAGCGAAGCGCGTCGATCCTTTCCGCAGGCACGGAATATGCGAAGGCACTTTCCATGCATGAATGGCGACGTCTCTCGGGATGGCGGTATTCAAGGCCGAGCGACTGCGAGCGTTGGGGGATGAGATCCTCAAGCTGAGGAAGCTCATGACCAGGCTGATGCTGGATCTGTCGGCAAGGAAGAAACGGCTGTCGCAAGTGGTTGTGAGCCGACCGGGAAAACAGGCCCGGTCTGTGTTTCGGCAATTGGCTAGCCTTGTAGCGCAACGCCGCTGGATCAGAAGGCCATGACGGGGCTGCCCAAACCGCGGAGGTCCCAGATCGGCGGAGCGGATCGGAAGATGCGGCGCTGCCGGATGATTGCCCAGCCGGCGTCGATTGGCGTGAATGGCCGAAGACTTTGGTCGCTTTTGGCCGAATGTCAGGCCAAATTTCAAAAGGTTTGCGGATTTCCATGAAGCGGCAGCGCGAAATGGTGTCATTCGACGTTGGTTCTACAACGGCTTGCCGTGCGCATTTTAACAGGCAGGAGACTGACGGTCATCTTTCTAAAAATTCTGCCTTCCAACATCAGAGAGATGATCGCCGCTGATAGTCGCGGAGTATCCGACACGGCGGTCGCGCGCGAAAGACGACGATTGACTTCGATTAGCGGGCATCAATTTCAAGCAATCAAATGTCATGCAAATGGACTGCCCTTCGGAACCAGGGCAGCTTTGGAGTATTCTCCTTATAGTTGTCTTTACATTGTAAAGATTTGCACGTCGCAGTCGATGATCGATCTGCTCGATCCATCCGCTGGACGCATTCTTGCCTGGGGGAGGCCAGCCAATGAACGAGGACATCGCGATTCCCCCGGTTCGTGCAGACGGGCTTCAACTTGAAGAGCAGCGTCGGCTGCGGGAGTGGTTCTGGACCGCGCAGCGAGTCAGTTGGATGGCTTTCGGCATTGTCTGCGTCATCGCCTTGTTGGGCTTCACCGGCAGCGGTGGATGGTTTCATACGCAAAGCATACAGTTCAGCGCAGGCACCATCGAACTGCCAAGGGTCAGCCGTTGGGAAGCCTCCGACAACATGATGATCCGCTTCGATGATCTGGTCGGGCCACGGGAAGTCACCATCGGACAGCCATTCTTCGACCGGTTCACGGTCGAGCGCATTCAGCCCGAACCCGCCGCAAACAGTGTCATGACGAACGCGCAGGGGATGGTGTTCGATGCGACTGGCGATCCCCCGCATATCGTCGATATCAGCATCCGGTCGACACATTTCGGTTGGACCAGTTTCGATCTTGGCATGGGCGACGAGATGCGCCGCGCCAGTCTGCTCGTGCTGCCATAGGAGGGCTCCATGGACTCGGTGATCAGAGGGATTTCCGTATACGTCGTCTTGATGATCGTCACCCGTCTTTCGGGCCGCCGTACCCTCGCGCAGTCTACGCCGTTCGATTTCGTGCTCCTCCTCATCATCGCGGAAACGACGCAACAGGCACTGCTTGGCGACGACTTCTCGATCACGAACGCTTTCGTTTTGGTCGTGACCTTGTTCGGCGTGGATGTGTCGCTCGCCTTTGCGAAGGCCCGCTCTGCCAGCCTTGCACTCTGGCTGGATGGAACGCCGACGGTGCTCATCAGTCAGGGGAAGGCAGATCCGCATGCGATGAGTCGCGCCCGTGTCAGCATGGCCGATATTCTTGAAGCGGCACGGACCCAGCATGGCCTGCCTTCCCTTGACCGGATCGAGGCCGCTGTTCTGGAGACGAGTGGTGGGATCAGCATCATTCCGAAGCCCCCGTGAACCGGAGGCTGTTCTACATTCGTGTGTGCAGCCCACTGTTTCATGATTGTTGGATAGGGTCAGTAAGACGCGGATGCGTGTTTGCCAGCAAACCACGTATGTCCCATTGCGCCTGATGGCTTGAAAGGCTGCAACCCTTCAAAGGCACCCGTGTTAGGATAAGGCACCGAGATTAATCGCATCGCGCTGCGAAATCTGCCGTCTGGTATCCGCGCATGGGGTTTCGGATACCTGCTTTGGCGTTTGTCCGGCAACGGATCAAATGGGCGACACCTGTGTCCAATACGCGGCGATGGATCTGGACGGCTATTGTGGTGCCAAATGCAGCGACAACCACGAATGATGGTTTTCTTTCACGTCCGAACGTCCGAATATGGGTGTCACGGAAAACGTGTGTCTGGATGAACGATCAGAAAAATCCTGTGGCGTCGCCGACCGCAAAACCAAGGACGAATACTGGATGGTGCTGATCGACAAGCAAGAACGCAGGCGCGGCGTGCCACTAACGCCGGTCTGTGCGATCGGTGCATCGGCAGGCGGGGTTCGCGCACTGCAGCAATTCTTCGGCAAGATCGAAGACGATCTCGGGCTTGCTTACGTCGTCATCATGCACCTGTCGCCCGAGCATGACAGCATCCTGAGCGAGATCCTTGCTGACCGTACGTCCATGCCTGTTCGCCAGATCGGTGATGCGCCGACGCTGGAGGCGAATACGATCTATGTTATCGCCCCAAATTGCGAGCTTTTCATCGATGGAAACGGCATCCAGTCGCGCCCATTCAAAGAACCGCGGGGACGGCGCGCACCGATCGATCTGTTCTTCCAGTCTGTTGCCGCAGGGCGGGGCGACGGAATGGCGGTTGTCCTGAGCGGAGCGGGGTCGGACGGGGCGCTCGGTGTTCGCAAGGTCAAGGAAGCAGGGGGCGTGATCTTCGTGCAGGATCCGAACGATGCGGAATTCGCAATGATGCCACGAAGCGCCATCGCAAGTGGAGTGGCCGATTTCGTCGAACCGATCGAGAAGATGGTCGGACGCATCGCCGAAGTCGCACAAAGCAAGAAAGCCCTTGCCCGCATTGGCGAGCATGAGGCCGAGGAAGACCTCCGCCGTATCCTCAGTTTCCTTCACGCCCGCACAGGTCACGACTTTTCGGGATACAAGCGCGCGACCGTGCTGCGCCGGGTTACAAGGCGGATGCAAGTGACCCGGATGACCAGCCTTGGCACCTATGCCGCCTATCTGCGCGAGAACCCCGAGGAGGCGCAGGATCTGTTTGGCGATCTGTTGATTTCCGTCACGGCATTCTTCCGTGATCCGGGGGCCTTCGAAGTTCTGTCACGCGAAGTTCTGAAACCTTTGTTCGATACATTAGGCGGCGAGCAGAAGGTGAGGGTCTGGTCGGTCGGCTGCGCCACGGGAGAGGAAGCCTACAGCCTTGCCATTCTGCTTCTCGAAGAGGCCGAAAGGCGGCAGATCAGTCCGGCCATCCAGATATTCGCCACGGATCTGGATGAAGGTGCTCTCGCGACGGCACGCGAGGGGCGGTATCCGAAATCGATCGTGACGGATGTGTCGGACGAACGGCTGGCTCGGTTTTTCGTGGATGACGGCGCACATTACCGCATTCGCAAGGAAGTGCGGGATACGGTGCTGTTTGCACATCACAGCGCGCTGAAGGACCCACCCTTCATGCATATCGACCTGATCACCTGCCGCAACCTGCTGATCTATCTTGAACGCGACATGCAGCGCCAGCTTCTGGCCCTGTTCCACTATGCTTTAAGACCACGGGCGCATATGTTCCTGGGATCGGCGGAAAGCATCGATACGCGTCCCGAGCTTTTTACTCCGTGCGACCGGGAAGCGCGTGTCTATATCGCCAAACCCCGTGCAGATCATCGTGCGGGCATGCTGACGCAACTGCCCCGCGATCATCAGGCCTTTTCCCCCTTGCCGCGCACCGTCCCGGAGGGGCGCGAGAAGCCCCCTGTCGCATTGCCCACCATCCACAAGCTGGCACTGGAGGAGACCGCACCCCCAAGTGCGTTGGTGGACGAAGATCATCGCGTTCTCAATCTGTCCAAGAATGCGGGCAGATACATCAGGCCGCCCGAGGGGCCGCTGAGCAATTTCCTTCCCGATATCGTCAGTCCCGAATTGCGGGCCGAACTGCGGCGGGCCCTGCACCGCGCGCTGGATGCGAGAGAGCCGACGCTCACCTTGCCGGTGTCGGTGATCGTCGACGGGGTGGCCAGACGGGTAGTGATGCATGTGTCCAGCCATGTGGCGGATGAACGCAGCGCCGTTCAGGCCCTTGTCGTGTTCATGGACGCGGGACCGGCCTCGGAAGTGTCGGCGGCGATGGGTGATTCTTCGCCCAGCCTTGAACATCTGCGCCGCGTTGAGGAGGAACTTCGCACAACGCAGGAACGGCTGAGCGCCAGCCGGAGGGAGCATGAGAACGCGATCCAGGAATTGCGGATCGCGAACGAGGAGCTGCAGTCGATCAATGAGGAATACCGTTCCACCGCCGAGGAACTGGAAACCAGCAAGGAAGAACTGCAGTCCATCAACGAGGAGCTGTCGACCGTCAACAGCGAGTTGACCAGCAAGCTCGACACCATCGCGTCGGCACATAGCGACCTTCAGAACCTGATCAACGCCACCGAAATCGGGACCCTGTTCCTCGACACGAAGCTGCGGATCAAGATGTTGACCCCTGCGGTGGAGCAGCTGTTCAGCGTCACGGACAATGACATTGGACGACCGATTTCCGATTTCACGCACAAGCTGGTCTATGACGGGCTGGAACAGGACGCGGCAAAGGTCCTGCGCGATCTTGCCCCTGTGGAGGCGGAGGTGGCGACCCGCACGAATGGCTGGCTGATGATGCGTCTGCGGCCTTATCGCACGGTGGATGACCGGATCGAGGGAGTCGTTCTCAGCTTTGTCGACATAAGTGCACGGCGGGCAGCCGAAGATCAGTTGCGCAAAAGCGAGGAGCGCTATCGCAGCTTGTTCGAAACGATGGACGAAGGGTATATTCTTGGCGAAGCCATCGGTGACGGAGACGCGAAGGCCCTGTTGATCCGGGAAGCCAATCCGGCGGCCCGTCGTTTGCTGAAGTCCGAACTGACCGAACGAACGGTGACGAAGACGGATGTCGGATCGCGGGCCGGTTGGTGGAACCTGTCGCAGCGTGTTCTGGAAGCCGGCGCGAACGAAAGGGCCGAAATCTGGGATAGCGCGATGAACCTCTGGTTCGAGGTCGGTGCATCGCGTGTGGATGACAACCGCGTCGCCATCCTGTTCCAGGACATCACCGAACGCAAACGCCACGCGGACGAGCGCGAGTTGATGGTGGGCGAATTGAACCACCGCGTGAAGAACATGTTGGCGGTTGTCCAGTCCATCAGCCGACAGACCCTGCGGTCGACCGCGCACCCCGAATCCTTCACCGAAGCGTTCCACAAACGGTTGGAGGCGTTGGCACGGGCACATAATATCCTGACGCAGGACCACTGGCGCGGTGCCGACTTGCAACAGCTTGCAATGACGACCTTGCAAAGCTTTTCCACCGAAGCCGGACACAAGTTCATCCTTGAAGGCCCACCCGTGATCATCTCGCCGAATGCGACGATCTCTGTCACCATGGCGCTTCATGAATTGGCAACGAACGCCATGAAATACGGCGCCCTGTCGGCCGAGACGGGCACGATTTCCCTGTATTGGGGATCGGATGGCCCAGCCGAAGAGCGCATGTTCAAATTTTCGTGGAACGAAACCGGTGGGCCTGAGGTTCTTCCCCCAAGCCGTAAGGGGTTTGGTGGGCGCCTTTTGAAGGGAGTTGCCCGTGAACTGAATGGAACAGTCGATGTGTCCTATGCCCCGGAAGGGTTCGGATGCGTCTTCCGCTTCCCTGCAGGAGGAATCATAACAGATGGCACCACGTGAAAATCTGTCGCTGTTCCTCGTCGAGGACGAAGCGCTGATCGCGATGGATCTGGAAGCCCTTGTGGAAGATATGGGGCACGAGGTCGTCGCCCTCGTCGCAAGTGTCGAACAGGCGACCGCCGTGCTGTCCACTCTGGCGATCAAGCCCGATGCCGCCATCATCGACGCGAACCTTGGCGGAGAGTCGGCACGCCCGATCGTGGATCAGCTGAAGGCTGCAGGCATCCCGACGATCATCGCCTCGGGTTACGAGCCGGATGAACTCCTCCGCAAGGGCCTGTCCGGCATCCTGATCCGCAAGCCATATCATCCAAACGCGATTGCGGATGCATTGGACAAGGTTCTGGGGGTCTGATTCAAACCCGTTGGCGGTATATGTCGCGTTCAGGAAGTCCGCGAAAATACCGCCAACTAGAGGTGCCTGCCTAATGCGGCGGACCGCAGTATCTCGGCATTGGCCCTTAGATCTTTGGCCCGGATGTTGAAGTCCTCGCACATCCGGTGACGCCCCGCCTCATTGGCCTCCTTGGCCATGCGTTCGGACAGGTTTGCCCTTTCTTCCACGATGCGGAGGGCGACACGCAGGGCTTCATCCAGGGATCCCTCCTGCGTTGAAGCCATGCATTTGGCTGTGAAGGCATGGCCCACCTGACAGCGATATCGCAACGGCAACCCCGCCATTTCCGAAAGAACGCCCCCGCACGCGGGACAAGACAAGACGCTTGGCGTGCCGATCTGCACGACGGTCGACGTGACACATGGACGGCCAAGCGCGATGTCGACCTCCAGTTCGATGTCCGACGGCCTTGCGAAGATTTCAGGCACAGGCGAGATCACGAGACGCATCAGCAACTCCGCCATATCCGATCCGTTGCAACGGTAGTCCACATCCGTCGCCTCCAACGCCCCCATCGGCATTTCCGACACCTGAGAGTCCGTCGGGTTCTGCACCACGGTCAATCCGTTGCAACGCTTGATGGCATTCAAGCCAGCCGTCCCGTCATTCAGATTGCCTGAAAGCACGATTCCTATCGCGCCGGGGCCGTAGGACAGCGCAACGGATCTGAACAGCGGGTCCATTGCCGGACGAACGAAGTTTTCACGCGGACCCCGGCCAAGCCGGAGGCTGCCCTCCATGACCAGAAGGTGATGATCGTCAGGGGCAACATAGATTTCGCCGGGCAGGACCGGCATACCTTCGACTGCCGTCTTGACCGGAAGGACGCTTGATCCCGAACAGACATCGGCCAGCAGGCCGGATCCCCGCGCGCCGACGTGAACGACCACGAAAACGGGCGCAGGAAAATCAGACGGTAATCCCCCCAATATCTTTTTCAGAACGGGAATCGAGCCTTCCGACCCTCCGATCGCAATGGCGCGCGAAGACGGAGTTGGCACTTGCCCTGTCAGCGTGTCCATACAACCATGATCCTGTTAAGGTCGTTCCGTGTCGCCGATGTCATGTCCGTTTTCCCTCCTCGTCTTATCCCACCGATGTAGGCGGGATCTGTCTCTCTGACAGCAACCGTGCCCTTACCTTGCGATAGGTTCGTGGACTGCGCGGAAGAGCGCGCATGAGGTATCCTTCTTCGCGGTCGGGCCGTGATCTTATTCGCAGCTCTGAAGTCTACGAGCCAAGGTCCATTCCATTGACGGGTCGCGCAGCGATGCACCTGAAACGTCCGATGTGCCAATTCCAAGGTCAAGTCATGAATGCGAAGTCAGTGCCGAAACTTACCATGATGCATAATATTCGACCCTGACTTGAGCAGCCAACTGATGACAGGAGGGCGCGACCCCCGATCCTGATAACGGCACTGACTTGCCCCTGCAGCAAGCCGGTGGAAGCGAAGAGGAAGGACCGCATCACTTGCGTCTCTGTGGTCGGGCATCGTTGTCGGTCAGGTTTCAGCGCTACGGTGGCCTTGGAATCGACTTTCATGCCATCAAGGGAACGGGCTGCAGGTTCGGCGACGGTTCGCGGGACTGCGCCGGTTGATGATGTGACAGCATCGACAATGGTTTTGGTCACCCCGACATGATCGCAGATCCATGATCTAGACCGACCGCATACCCGTAAGGGGGCATGGCATCGGACATGACGGAAACCAAAGCTCTAGCGCTCCGGCACTTTACGGTCCGCCCATGGCCGAGCCTATAACTGCCATCACGACGGCATCCGCGTCGATCTGCCCATTCACGTGCAGCATATCGCCGTCGATCAGCACTGTAAGCAGATCAGGACGATCAGCCGCCTGTCGCTGCAATTCCTCGACAAGCGCGTTGCGCGCCTTGTCTTCCAGACTGTCCGTCAGATTCCCGGAACCCATTTCCAAAACACTCCTTCCTTGCGTTCAGGATAGTATTCGTATTCGCAATCGCATTCCCTTGCGAAAGCCTCCGGTGTGATTCGGTCGTCGAATTCATCTTCCAGAAGATCGCTCGGGACATATAGACCTATGCGCAATGGCAGGGCCGTCAGCAGCGGGCGCAGGTCGTCGGACAGGGACATCATATCCTCCTGATGGTCGATAGGACAAGGTTTTGTGCCGATCGTGCAGGTATTCGTGACAAGGCCAGCCAACAAGTCAAGGCCAGCCAACAAGTCCCGGATGGGCACGGCGTAGTCCATCGTCGCCACCATCAATCGCAAAGCCTTGTGCGTGGTAGCCACGGTCAGGTGTTCTGCGGGACAGCGATGAGGCTGGTGCGGGTTGCCAGTTCCCTGTGGGATTTCGGTCAGTCAGAAGATTATCATTTTAGTATCCGGGGCCAAAGCAGGTGTTGGCAACCATGGGTATGATCCCGTTCGTTCATCATCGTCCGGCAGTGTCATCAGATGAAAGTCAGGTACTGCCAGGGCAGCATAGGCCGGAGCCTAGATCCGAGCCTTCACGACTAAAAATCACTCATCCTTATCTTCAAAAGGAGAAATGCTCTCAGCAGCTATGTTGTCGTATCTTAACGGCGATGCGGGGTCGGCTTGTTCGTGACGCATCTTGTTTATTTCGTGGCATTGCTTTTATTTGCGGCCTCCCAAAGGTTGCCAGCGCCCAACATACGTTAAATTTATTACTGACTCAGGACGGGCACTAGATTAAAATATCCTGTCTGATCTATGGTAATAAGCAATTTCGCTGCACAAGTTGGAAAGACAGCGTTTCTCTGGATAGACTTGGAAAATAACTATTCTTCTGCTGTGAAAGTGCGCATTTTCTGAATGAGCGAAGGGTCCAGTCGAACGGGGCGACCATCTTGGCGAACATGCGCGAGCTGGGCGGAGATTTTCACGATCATTTTTTCTTCAAGAAAAAAGCTATGTTCCATGTTGATGCGCGCGCCCGTGGTGTCGCGTATGGCGGTGGAGATAATGATAAGATCATCAAGCCGAGCTGGATGAAACCAGCTGACATTCGCCTCCCTGACAACGAATTGGTTGCCGGAGGCTGAAATGAGTGGATGCCCGACAGACCGCATGATTTCCGAACGGCACCGTTCCGCGAACTCAAGATATTTCGCGTGATAGACAATACCACCAGCGTCAGTGTCTCCATAATAAACACGTATGGCGAAGTGGAAAAGGTTTGCCGGGTCAGCGCTGGTCATTGTAACCTCCTTGGTGCGCGGCATCTGCGATTTCTTGCGCACCGCAGAGACAGTGTTTTGTGAAATGCAACTGTGCCATATGGCAGGTGCCGGCTTTTTCCGAAATGTGCATTCTTATTCGGAGCATGTGATCTTCGTCCAGTAAGGTTCTTCGTCTCCGTTCCGAAAACCTATTTTGATGCCTTTGAATTTCGATAGTTGCTCCGCATCTAACGACCTTTGCTCATGGTGCGCGATCATGGTGTTATTTGAGCGCGGCAGTCTGTATTTTATATAAATCGCTTCTATGACGATCTTGAGAGGTTCCTTTAATTTCGCCACAAGTTTTCTGTTTATAATTCAAATTCAATGAATGCACTTTCCAGCGCAACCTTCTTGGCGAATCGCGGGGGGCATTTGAGCATTCCCTCACCGTCACATATGATTCGCGAACTGGATTTCAGCCACAAGATTTTGATGCCGGTGCAGGCTGGATTGACTGCTCAGGATTTATTGACGCAACATATGCTTCACGATGTTATCGGATAAATGCGTCCGGGCCTTTGGTTCGTGCTACCGATGCGGGATCGGACTGGTCCTGATATCTTCAATTGTCGTCATCGTGGATCTGAATGTATATATCCGGCTGAGATGTCGCGGGCCATGCTGCACCAGATTGTGACGCTGACTGGGGTTATGCTGTTTCGCGGGCTCAGGCCCTGTTCGTCCAGGGTAGGCTGCCCGTGGGCATCCTGAAGGCGTTGTGGCAAGCATCCGCGTGATGACGAGTTCGTGTTGGCGTTCCCTTTGCAAACGAGGTAGAAACGCCGCTAAGAGGCCACAAGGGCCCCATTCGGACGAGCAGGCATAATGGATACGCAAACTCTGGCCGCAGCGCACGAGATCGACTTCTCGATGCTCTCGCTTTTCGCACGCGCGACGCTGACCGTGAAACTGGTGATGATCATCCTGATGATCATGTCGGTCTGGTCCTGGGCGATCATCGTCCAGAAACACATCGCCTTCAAACTGGCTCGGCGCGAGGCGTCGCTGTTCGACCGCGCCTTCTGGTCGGGCGAACCGCTGGACGAATTGTTCGAGAAGACGGGCTCGCAGCCCGATGGCGCGTCAGAGAAGATCTTCGCCGCCGGCATGATGGAGTGGCGTCGCAGTCACCGTCAGGACGGCAAATTGATCGCGGGCGCGCAGTCGCGCATCGACCGGTCCATGGATGTCGCAATCAATAAAGAGGCGGAGAAGTTGCAGGGCGGGCTGGGCGTGCTGGCGACCGTCGGCTCCATCTCTCCGTTCATCGGGCTGTTCGGCACGATCGTCGGGATCACCAACAGTTTCGAGCAGATCGCCATCAGCCAGAACACCAACCTTGCCGTCGTGGCCCCCGGCATCGCCGAGGCGCTGCTGGCCACCGGCATCGGCCTGATCGCGGCCATTCCCGCCGTCATCTTCTACAACAAGCTGAACGGCGACTGCGAACGCATCCTTGGCGGATACGAGGCGTTTTCGGACGAATTTTCCACCATCCTGTCGCGCCAGCTGGACACCTGAATCATGGCTGGTGGTGTGATGCGCAGTGCGGGCGGCGGTCGCCGGGGCGGACGTCGCCGTCGGCGGGGCGGGGCTCCCATGTCGGAAATCAACATCACGCCCTTCGTGGACGTGATGCTGGTGCTGCTGATCATTTTCATGGTCGCGGCACCGATGCTGACGGTCGGCGTGCCGGTTCAACTGCCGAACACCGCCGCCACCGCCCTGCCGACCGAGCAGGAGGAGCCCTTGTCGATCACGGTCACCGCCGACAGCCGCCTGCTGATCCAGGAAAGCGAAGTGGCCGAAGGCGATCTCATCCCCCGCCTGACCGCCATCGCGGCGGAGCGGGAGAACCGCAAGATCTTCCTTCGGGCCGACGGTGCCGTGGCATACGAGCGTGTGGCACAGATCATGGGCGCGCTGAATGCGGCGGGCTTCAACAGCATCGGGCTGGTCACCGACAGCGACGGGCCGACCTTCGGTGCCGGAAACTAAGGGTTTCTCGTTCATGAGAACGGGCTTCATCATCTCCTCCATCGGCCATGTGCTGCTGATCCTGTGGCTGCTGTTCGGCGGTCTGTTCACGCCTGCGCCGACGCCACCCGTCTCGGTGGCCGACGTCTCCATCATGTCCAGCGCCGAATTCGACCAGATGGTGGCCCAAACGGAGACTCAATCGGAGGAGCAGGCGGAACCTGCGCCAACGCCGCCTCCGTCCACCCCGCCGCGCACCCGTCCGGAGCCTGCACCGGAGCCGGAGCCCGCACCCGAACCCACGCCAGAGCCGGAACCGGCACCTGCGCCCGCTCCGACACCTGCGCCGGCTCCTGTGCCCGAACCGGCACCGGCCCCTGCTGCGCCGGATGTGGCCCCCGCGCCCGTGCCCGAATCCGCCGAACCGCAGGCCGTTCTGCCGCCCGCCCCCGTGGAGCAGCCGGAACTGTCGCCTGAGGCCAGCCCCCGTCCGCGTCAGGCCCCCCGGGTGGCCCCCAAGCCCGCACCGGCCCCCGCGCCCACGGCCGAAGTGGCGGAAACTCCGCAACAGGCCGTGACCGAGGAACCCGCAGAACAGCAGGCCGAGGTGCAGGAACCGCAGCCCGAGCAGGCACCACAGGAAGCGGCAGCCGAAGTCGTGCCCGAAGCGGCCCCGCAGGCGGCCCTTGCCCCGACCGGCAGCCCGCGTCCGCGCGACCGCCCCCAGCGTCCTGCAGCGCCTGCGCAGGCCGAACGTCCCACCCAGCAGGCCGCAACCGGGACGGAGGACGATGCTCCGGCGACAACTCCCTCGCGTCCGGCGACCACGCCATCGCAGCCCGCAACGACACCCGCCCGCCCGGCAGCACCCGCCGCGACCGAAAGCGAGAGCGATTCTGTCGACGACGCGCTGGCCGAAGCTTTGGGCAGCGGCCAGGCGGAAGCGCCCGCACGTCCGTCCTCGCCGTCCGGCCCGCCGATGACATCGGGCGAAAAGGACAACCTGCGCGTGGCCGTGCAGGCCTGCTGGAACACCGGCGCCCTGTCGAGCGAGGCGTTGCAGAGCAGCGTCACCGTTGGCTTCAGCGTGTCGCAAGGCGGGGTGCCTGATTCGGGCTCCGTCAGGATGCTGGGATACGAGGGCGGAACGAGCGCCGGGGCGAACCAGGCCTTTGAGGCCGCGCGCCGTGCCATCATCCGCTGCGGTGCCAAGGGTTTCCCCCTGCCGCCCGAGAAATACGACCAGTGGCAAGACATCGAGATTGTTTTCAACCCGGCGAACATGCGCGTGAAGTGACGCGCGGCCCCCGCCGCCTATATGACCGGAAACCGCCGGAGGATGACCATGTTCAGAACCCTCGCCACCGCTGCCGCGATCGCGCTTTCCCTGATCGGCGGCGCGGCCCATGCCCAGCAGGGCCCCCTGCGGATCGAGATCACCGAGGGTGTGATCGAACCGCTGCCCTTCGCCATTCCCGCATTCGGGGGCGGCAGTCAGGCCGCCGCCGACATCACGCGCGTCGTGGCGGCCGATCTGGCCGGTACGGGGCTGTTCCGTGAAATCCCGTCGTCTGCCTTCATCTCGGGCGTCAGCAGCTTCGACGCGCCCGTCGCCTACAACGACTGGAAGGCGATCAACGCGCAGGCGCTGATCACCGGCAACGTGATCCAGCAGGGCAACCGCATCACGGTGCAGTTCCGCCTGTTCGACATCTTCTCCGGCCAGCCGCTGGGCGAAGGGTTGCAGTTCGCGGGCACCACCGACACATGGCGCCGCATGGCCCACAAGGTGGCCGATGCCGTCTACAGCCGCATCACGGGGGAAGGCGCGTATTTCGACAGCCGCGTGGCCTATGTTTCGGAAAGCGGACCGAAGGCACAACGTGTGAAGCGTCTGGCGATCATGGATTATGACGGGGCGAACCCGCAGTTCCTGACCGATGGGTCTGCCCTCGTGCTGGCCCCGCGCTTTTCGCCGAAGGGCGACCAGCTGCTGTTCACCTCCTACGCCTCCGGATTTCCGCGCATCAACCTCCTGAACCTGTCGAACATGCAGGTCCGCTCGCTGGACCAGCAACCCGGCACGATGACCTTCGCGCCGCGCTTTTCGCCAAATGGCGGGACGGTGGTGTTCAGTCTCGAACAGGGCGGCAACTCCGACATCTATTCTCTGGACATCGGGTCGGGACAACGTCGTCAGTTGACCAATTCGCCGGCGATCGAGACGGCCCCGAGCTACTCCCCCGACGGCAGCCAGATCGTGTTCGAAAGTGACCGTTCGGGCAATTCGCAGATCTACGTCATGGCGGCGGGTGGCGGCGAGCCGCGCCGCGTGTCCGGCGGCTCGGGGCGTTACAACACGCCCGTCTGGTCGCCGCGCGGCGACATGATCGCTTTCACCAAGCAGTCCGAGGGCCGCTTTCACATCGGCGTCATGCGCACCGACGGGTCGGAGGAGCGTCTGCTGACCTCCTCCTTCCTCGACGAGGGTCCGACATGGGCCCCCAATGGCCGCGTGCTTATGTTCACCCGCGAAAGCGCCGGCGCCAGCGGCGAGGCGGCGCTCTATTCGGTCGACATTTCGGGCCGCAACCTCAAGAAGGTGGCCAATCAGGGCGCTGCTTCCGACCCCGCATGGTCGCCTTTGCTGCCGTAAGGTGGACGAGCGGTCGAAACCTGCTATCCTGACGCAAAGTTAAGAAAAGGACGTGTCGATGAGCTTTCTTCCCAAGGCGCTGATGCTGGTCGCCGTGCTGGGCGTGGCCGCCTGCAACAACCCCAATCGGTTCGGTGCCGGCGGCGGTGCGGGCGACGGTGCCTACGGTGCCGGTGGCGCGGGCGGCGTCGGCGGTGCAGGCTATGGTGGCGTGGGCACGTCCGGTCTGGGCGATCCGAACGATCCCAACAGCCAGGCCTATTTCAGCCAGCGCGTCGGCGACCGCATCCTGTTCGACTATGACCAGGCCACGCTGAACGATGAAGGCCGTCAGGTCCTGTCAGGTCAGGCGCAGTGGCTGAATACGCATCCGAACTATGCGCTGATCGTCGAAGGCCATGCGGATGAAAAGGGCACGCGGGAATACAACCTCGCGCTTGGCGCGCGCCGCGCATCCTCGGCCCAGGACTTCCTGATCTCGCAGGGCGTGCAGGCCGGCCGCGTTCGCACAGTGTCTTATGGCAAGGAACGTCCGGCATCGGTGTGTTCGGAGGAATCGTGCTATGCCCAGAACCGCCGTGCGGTGACGGTGCTGCAGCAAGGCGCGGGGTCGTAAATGCGGCTTGCCCTGATCCTGACGCTGGCGCTGCTGCCCGTCTCTGCGTTCGCGCAGGATCGGGCACAGTCGTTGGCCGACATCCAGGCCGAACTGACGCAGCTTGACGCGCAGTTCAACAGCCTGAAGCGCGAACTGGTCAGCACCGGTGCCATCAGCAGCGGTGCGGCCGGCGGGTCCGCGCTGCAACGGCTCGATACGATCGAGGCGTCCATCCAGCGCCTGACCGGCCGCACGGAAGAGGTGGAGCTGCGCCTGAACCGCGTGGTTCAGGACGGCACCAACCAGTTGGGCGACCTGCAATTCCGCGTGACGGAGCTGGAGGGTGGCGATATCGGCGCCATCCCCGAACAGCAGACCCTTGGCGGTGGTTCGTCCACGGCCGCAGCCTCGGCTCCCGTCGCCCCGCCCGCAGCGGCGTCCAACCCCACAACGCAGCTTGCCGTTCAGGAGCAGGCGGATTTTGACCGGGCCAAGGGGGTGCTCGGTCAAGGTGACTTTCAAGCCGCCGCTGACCAGCTTGAGGCCTTCGCCCAGACCTACACCGGCGGTCCGCTGACCTATGAGGCGCTGTATCTGCGGGGCGAGGCGTTGACGAAGCTGAACCGCACGCAGGACGCGGCACGCTCCTATCTGGATGCGTTCTCGGGTGATCCGACCGGACCACGCGCCGCCGATTCGCTGCTGCGCGTGGGACAGCGTCTGGGCGATCTTCGCCAGACGCAGGAGGCGTGCGTCACGCTGGCCGAGGTGGGCAACCGCTTTGCCGGAACGCCCGCCGCGTCCGAAGCGCAGACATCGGCGCGGACGCTCGGCTGCAACTGATGCAGGCGCGGTTTCTTCAGGGCCTGGGACCGGTTCCGCCGGTCCTGGGCCTTGCCGTTTCGGGGGGGGGGGATTCCGTGGCCCTTCTGATGCTGGCGGTCGGGGCAAGGATCGACTGTCGTGTTGTGACCATCGATCACGGATTGCGGGAGGAGTCTGCACGGGAAGCTGCGGATGTGGCAGACCTTTGCGCCACTCACGGCATCCCGCATCAGACGCTGCACTGGACGTGGGACGGTGCGGGCAACCTGTCCGCCGCCGCCCGCCGCGCCCGCCGCCGCCTGATCGCCGAATGGGCGGTGGGGCAGGGCGTGGGGCATGTCGCCCTTGGCCACACCCGTGACGATGTGGCGGAAACCTTTCTGATGCGCCTTGCCCGTGGGGCGGGACTGGACGGGCTTTCCGCGATGAGCGCCTCATGGTTCGAACATGGCGTCAACTGGCACCGCCCCCTCCTCGATGTCGGGCGGGAGGAGTTGCGCGTCTATCTTCGCGACCGTGGTGCCCGATGGGCGGAAGACCCCACGAATACCGATCCCGCATATGACCGCGCCCGTGCCCGTGCCGCGCTCGGGCATCTGCCATTGGGGCTGACCGCCGAACGTCTGGCGGATGTCGCTGGGCATCTGGCCGAGGCCCGTCGCGCGCTTGACGCCGCGACCCTGACCGCCGCCCGCCTTCATTTGCGGATCGATCACGGTGATGTGCTGATCGATCCGGACGGCCTCGATCCTGAAATGTCGCGTCGGCTGGTGCTGCGGGCGGTCGCGTGGATCGGGGGCAATCCCTATCCCCCGCGCGGCGCTTCCGTCGCCCGCGCGCTGGATGCGTTGCAACAGGGCCGACCCGCGGCAGTGCAAGGCTGCGGCATGGTGGCGCAGAGCGGGCTGTTCCGCATCTACCGTGAATGGGCAGCCGTGCGGGGCCTGACAGGGCCGGTGGACCGCCGCTGGGACCGCTGGCGGCTGTCGGGCCCGGCGGGGGCGGATTTGCATGTTGCGGCCTTGGGTGCCGCAGGTCTGCTGCAGTGCCCCAACTGGCGCGGCACGGGCCTGCCCCGCCGCAGCCTTCTTGCCTCCCCCGCCGTATGGAGGGGCGAAATGCTCGTCTCCGCACCCCTTGCGGGGCTTTCAAATGGCTGGACGGCGGTGACAGATCGCCCTTCCTCGGTGTTATCGGATTGAACCCCCCGCGCGAATGACTATCTTACCCGCGAAATACCCGTTGTTGCGGGTCGACGTGTCAGGGGAGACGACTTTTGGGGAACGCGCGAAACATTGCCTTTTGGGTGGTCCTGTTCCTGCTGGTGCTGGCACTGTTCAACCTGTTCAGCGGCGGGAGCACGACCAACGCTTCGCGCACGCTGTCGTTTTCGGACTTCATCGAACGGGTGGACAACAGCCAGGTGTCTTCGGTCACGCTGGACGGCGAACGGATCATGTTCCGCGGGGCGGATGGCAACCAGTATGTGGCCATCAAGCCGCAGGGTGAAAATGTCACCGACCGCCTGATCGAGAAGAATGTCGAAGTGCGGGCCGAACCGCAGGAGCAGTCGGGCTTCCTGTCGCTTATCTCTCTCTGGTTGCCGTTCATCGTGCTGATCGGGATCTGGATCTTCTTCATGAACCGGATGCAGGGCGGCGGCAAAGGCGGGGCCATGGGCTTCGGCAAGTCCCGCGCCAAGCTGCTGACGGAAAAGCAGGGCCGCGTGACGTTCGACGATGTCGCCGGTATCGACGAGGCCAAGGAAGAGCTGGAGGAGATTGTCGAATTCCTGCGCAATCCGCAGAAATTCAGCCGTCTAGGGGGCAAGATCCCGAAAGGCGCGCTGCTGGTCGGCCCTCCCGGGACGGGTAAGACGCTTCTGGCCCGCGCCATTGCGGGTGAGGCGGGGGTTCCGTTCTTCACCATCTCCGGCTCCGACTTCGTGGAGATGTTCGTGGGTGTGGGCGCAAGCCGCGTTCGTGACATGTTCGAGCAAGCCAAGAAGAACGCCCCCTGCATCGTCTTCATCGACGAGATCGACGCGGTGGGCCGTGCCCGTGGCGTGGGCATCGGCGGCGGCAACGACGAGCGTGAGCAGACCTTGAACCAGCTTCTGGTGGAGATGGACGGCTTCGAGGCGAACGAGGGCGTGATCATCGTCGCGGCGACCAACCGCAAGGACGTGCTGGACCCCGCTCTGCTGCGTCCGGGCCGCTTCGACCGTCAGATCCACGTGCCGAACCCCGACATCCGTGGCCGCGAAAAGATCCTGAACGTCCATGCCCGCAAGGTGCCGCTGGGCCCGAACGTCGATCTGCGACTGATCGCACGCGGCACGCCTGGATTTTCGGGCGCCGACCTGATGAACCTTGTCAACGAGGCGGCGCTGATGGCCGCTCGTGTCGGCCGTCGCTTCGTCACGATGGACGATTTCGAGAATGCCAAGGACAAGGTGATGATGGGGGCGGAGCGTCGGTCGATGGTGCTGACGCCCGACGTCAAGGAAAAGACCGCCTATCACGAGGCCGGTCACGCCGTCGTCGGCATGGCCATGCCGAAATGCGATCCGGTCTATAAGGCCACGATCATTCCGCGCGGTGGTGCTTTGGGCATGGTCGTCAGCCTTCCGGAAATGGACCGGCTGAACATGCACAAGGACGAAGGCAAGCAGAAGATCGCGATGACCATGGCCGGCAAGGCCGCCGAGATCATCAAGTATGGTGAGGAAGGCGTCTCCTCCGGTCCGGCTGGCGATATACAGCAAGCATCGGCCCTTGCCCGCGCGATGGTGATGCGTTGGGGCATGTCCGATGCCGTCGGCAATATCGACTATGCCGAGGCGCATCAGGGGTATCAGGGTCAGACGGGCGGCTTCTCCGTCTCGGCCGAGACGAAGACAATGATCGAGGCCGAGGTGAAGCGCCTGATCGACGAAGGGTACGAAACCGCCTACCGCATCCTGACCGAGCAGTCGGAACAGTTCGAGCGTCTGGCCAAGGGCCTTCTGGAATACGAGACGCTGACCGGCAACCAGATCCGCAAGGTCGTGGCGGGCGAGCCGATTGATCAGGATGACGAGAACGACAAGCCGACGGGCACCGGATCCATCGCGTCGATCCCGAAGACCCGCCCGAAACCGCCGGGCGATACCGTGCCCGAACCGTCGGCATGACTGCAAAACTGAAATGGCGCCCCGAAACCTACGACAGGTTTCGGGGCCTTCGTTTGCGCCCCGCGCGCGATCTGCTTGCACAGGTGCCGGATCTGCCGGATGGCCCCGTGGTCGATCTGGGATGCGGCACTGGCGTCATGGCCCCCGCACTTGCCCGTCTTGGTCGACCATTGATCGGGGTCGACAATTCGGCGGAGATGGTGGCGGAGGCCGTGGGATATGACGCGGTCGAACAGATCGATATCGCGGACTGGCAGGCGGATGTGCCTGCCGCACTGATCTATTCCAACGCGGCCCTTCAGTGGCTGGAAGGGCATAACACGCTGCTGCCCCGGCTGGCCGGAATGTTGGCCCAGGATGGCGTGCTGGCCGTGCAGATGCCCCGTCAGGAGGCGGCGCCCTCGCACCGGTTCCTGCGCGATATCGCGGCCCGCATGTTCCCCGACCGTTTCGCCGTGGATACCTCGCCCCGGGTGCGCCCTGCAGTCGATTACGCCGAACTGCTTGCCCCTTTGGGTGACGTCGAGGCGTGGGAGACGGATTACATCCAGCTTCTGCCCTCCGTCACCGAAGGTCATCCCGTGCGCCACTTTACCCAAGGTGCCGCGATGCTGCCCTACGTTCAGGCGATGACGGAAGAGGAGCGGGCAGAGTTCGTGGCAGCCTATGACGCCGCCCTTTCGGCGGCCTATCCAAGGCGCGCCGACGGGGCCGTGTTTTTCCCCTTCCGCCGCTGCTTCTTCGTGCTGCGACGCGATTGACCCCCTTCGCCCCTGCCGGATATGACAGGGGCAGCAGCAAGGGGACCCACATGACGGCAACGATCATCGACGGCAAGGCATTCGCAGGGCGCGTGCGGGGGCAGGTGGCCGAACACGTGGCGCGACTGAAGGCGCAGGGCATCGTTCCCGGTCTGGCCGTGGTGTTGGTGGGCGAGGATGCTGCCTCCAACGTGTATGTCACCAACAAAGGCAAGATGACGGTGGAAGTGGGCATGGCCAGCTTCGAGCACCGTCTGGACATGAATACACCCGAGGCGGACCTGCTGGCCCTGATCGACCGTCTGAATGCCGATCCTGCCGTGCACGGCATCCTCGTCCAGCTTCCATTGCCCACGCATATGGATGCGGCGAAGGTCATCAATGCGCTTGATCCGGCCAAGGACGTGGACGGGTTCCACATCCTGAACGTCGGTCTTCTGGGCACAGGTCAGAAGGCGATGGTGCCTTGCACGCCGCTGGGATGCCTGATGATGCTGCGAGAGCATCTGGGCGACCTTTCCGGCCTGAACGCGGTCGTGCTGGGTCGGTCGAACATCGTGGGCAAGCCGATGGCGCAGTTGCTGCTGGGCGACAGCTGCACGGTCACGATCGCACATTCCCGCACGAAGGATCTGGCCGAGGTGTGCCGCCGCGCCGATATTCTGGTGGCCGCAGTTGGCCGGGCAGAGATGGTGCCGGGCGACTGGATCAAGCCGGGTGCGACGGTGATCGACGTCGGCATCAACCGGGTGGAACGGGATGGCAAAAACCGGCTTGTGGGGGATGTCGATTTCGCCGACGTGTCGCAAGTGGCGGGGGCAATCACGCCGGTTCCGGGCGGCGTCGGTCCCATGACCATTGCCTGCCTGCTGGCCAACACCGTCACCGCCTGCTGCCGCGCAAACGGTCTGGCCGAGCCGGACGGTCTGACGCCCTAAGTTACGCCCTGCGCGAACCCCGGGTTCGCAACGGAAACGCGACGGGACGGGGGCCGGTCAGGACGGCGATCGCCCCGTCGCCCATCATGGCGTCCAGCACCTCGTCATGGCACCACAGCCCGCCTGTATAGGTGCCATAGGCGGGCATGATCACATGCCGCCGGTCAATCAGAAAGCAAGGCCGGGCCATGCCAGCAAGCCGCGCCTTGGGATGGTAATGGCCCGACACCTCTTGCCCCGTGCCCGCTGCGATATGACGAAGGACAATCGGGCCGATTTCCACTTGTGGAAGATGGGTGCCGCCGACGCCCATCGGCGCGGGATCGTGATTGCCCAATACCCAAGTCCAATCGCGCCCGGACATAAGCCGTGTCAGCCAGGAAAGCTCGTTTGTGGACAGGACCGCCTCCGCATCGTCGAAGCTGTCGCCAAGGCAGATGACGCGGGCGGCCCCTGTCGTGTTCAGGTCCGCCTCCAGCCGTGTCAGGGTGTCGCGCGTCTCGTAAGGGGGCAGCAGGCTGCCGCCCCGGCGTGCCAGACGTTCTGACTTGCCGAAATGCAGGTCGGAGACGAGCAGAAGATCTTCCTCCGCCCAGTAAAGCGCACCGGAGCCCATCGCCTGCAGGCGGGCCGAACCAAGGATGAAGGCATGACAATTCATTGGACGTGCTTTGACGCTTCGAAGGAGTGCTGGCAAGGGGTGGAAGGTGAACATCCTGTGAATGTATCCTAGGCTGCCTGCCGAATGAAAGCTTTGCATGGCAAGTCCTTGGACATCGTTCGAAGTTCAGGAGAGCCTTGGATCAACCGCTGGACTCGTCCATGGCTGGGCATCAGGGAGCCCGATGGCCGAAAGTCAGTCAGGGCAGATCGTGGATCAGCTGTCGCTTGGACGCCACCTGCCATCTCACGGTCAAGTGGAACGTCACGGATTGCCGGTAGACGCCCCTTCCATCGATGGCAATCTTCCTCAGCTTCCTCAGCTTCCTCAGCTTCCTCAGCTTCCTCAGCTTCCTCAGCTTCCTCAGCTTCCTCAGCTTCCTCAGCTGCAATAACGTCGCATGCCAGCCGTAAATATCAAGATGCCGTCCGGCCGGTGCTGGCGGGACGGCAAATTGCAGACGTAATGCTCAAAGGAGCGCGTCCTGATCAGCCGTTGAACAGGAAGTGCAGGACGTCGCCATCCTTGACCTCGTAGGTCTTGCCCTCGACGCGGAACTTGCCCGCTTCCTTGGCACCCGCCTCGCCCTTGCCGGCGATATAGTCGTCATAGGCGATGGTTTCGGACCGGATAAAGCCCTTCTCGAAATCCCCGTGGATCACGCCCGCCGCCTGCGGGGCGAGCATGCCCTTGCGGATCGTCCAGGCACGGGCCTCTTTCGGGCCGACGGTGAAATAGGTCTGCAATTCCAGCAGTGCGTATCCCGCCCGGATCAGACGATCGAGACCTGCTTCCTCCAGCCCCATCTCGCTCAGGAACATCTCCGCTTCCTCGGCGTCGAGCTGGCTGATCTCCTCCTCGATCCGGGCGGAGATGACGACCGCACCCGCACCCTGACGGGCGGCCATTTCGGCCACACGGGCCGACTGGCCGTTGCCATTTGCCGCTGCGGATTCCTCCACATTGCAGACATAGAGCACGGGTTTCGACGTCAGCAGCTGCAGCATCCGCCACTGTTTTTCGTCATCGGCGGATACGGTGATCGTGCGGGCGGGCTTGCCGTCGTTCAGTGCGGCTTGCGCCTGACGCAGCAGACGATCCTGGTCCAGAAGGTCCTTGTCACCGCCCTTCAGCTTGCGCGACAGCCCCGCAAGACGGCGCTCGATGGAGTCCATGTCGGCCAGCATCAGCTCGGTCTCGATGGTCTCGGCATCGGCCACGGGGTCGATGCGACCTTCGACATGGGTGATGTCGCCATCCTCGAAACAGCGCAGCACATGGGCAATGGCGTCGCATTCGCGGATGTTGGCAAGGAACTGGTTGCCCAGACCTTCGCCCTTGGACGCACCGCGCACCAGACCGGCGATGTCGACGAAGGTCATCCGCGTCGGGATGATCTGCTTGGACCCCGCGATGGCCGCCAGCTTGTCCAGACGCGCATCCGGCACCGCAACCTCGCCCACGTTGGGTTCGATGGTGCAGAAGGGGAAGTTCGCCGCTTGCGCCGCCGCCGTGCGGGTCAGCGCGTTGAAGAGGGTGGATTTGCCCACGTTCGGCAAGCCCACGATACCCATGCGAAAGCCCATCATCATCCCCTGTGCTGCATCGCGCCCCAGATAGGCCGCAATGCCCGCCTGCGCAAGCGTTTGGACGAATCGCGGCGATATGGCAGCCTGCGGGTATCAAGAACAACAATATGGTATCGAGCCCATATCTGCATTTCAGGACAACTGCCGTGAGGCGCTGAGGCAGCAGGCCAAAGTTTTCAGCGGCCAGGTCATCAAGCGTCCGCCAACGGCTGCGGGACGCGGCAGGAAAAGCAGGCGATCTTCGGCCAGTTGCGGGAAGCCGACACGACGGTCATGCCCTTCGAAGACGTGTCTCAGGGCGGACGGCCTTTCATGCTGCACGACATTTCGGCGCGGCTTGGATGACCGAGGACCCGGAAGAATGTAGACAGCTCGGATATGGTTGCGCCGCCTGCCGCTTTTCCCTACCAGAAAGGCAATGCAGGAGAGGACGCCATGACCCGGATCGACGCCAAGTTTGCCGCCCTGAAGGACCAGCGCAGGAAGGCATTCGTCGCCTATCTGATGGCGGGCGACCCCGATGCCGAAACCACGCTGGCCGTGATGCGCGGAATGCCCGCCGCCGGCGTGGACATCATCGAACTGGGGATGCCCTTCACCGATCCGATGGCCGACGGGACCACCATCCAGCTGGCGGGGCAGCGCGCACTGGCAGGCGGGCAGACGCTGGACCGCACGCTGGACCTGGCCCGCCGTTTCCGCGAAGGCGACACCACCACGCCCATCGTTCTGATGGGCTATTACAACCCGATCTATTCCCGTGGCGTCGACCGTTTCCTGACGGAGGCCGTGGCCGCAGGCATCGACGGGCTGATCGTCGTCGACCTGCCGCCCGAGGAGGATGACGAATTGTGCATCCCCGCGCAGGCGGCGGGACTGAACTTCATCCGGCTGGCAACGCCCACGACCGATGCGGCCCGCTTGCCGCGCGTTTTGCAGAACACGTCCGGGTTCGTCTATTACGTGTCGATCAACGGGATCACGGGGGCGGCGGCACCCAGTGCGAACAACGTCGCGCCGGAAGTGACCCGCATCAAGGCCGCGACCGATTTGCCGGTGATCGTGGGCTTCGGCATCACCACGGCCGAGGCGGCGCAGGACATCGCCTCCATCGCGGATGGTTGCGTGGTGGGGTCCGCCATCGTGAAGCTGGTGGGGGAGGGGCATCCCGTGGAGGAAATCCTGGCCCGCGTGGCAGATCTGGCAGCGGGCGCGCATCGGGCCTGACGGACGTATCGGGCAGCGTGGTGCATCTGGCAATCGGTGGCACCCGCAGATCGGCTAATCCGGCAATAGCGTCGGGCCGATCGTCTTCAGTGTCTGCATCCCGCGGAAGACGGTGATGTTTTCCTCCTACATGCGCGGCCGTCCCTGAACGGACAGTGCGGGACCGGATCGCGGCAAAGTGCCAGATGCGGGACCTGCCGACCAAAGCATGCCCTTCACGCCCGACCTTCGTCTTGTTGTGATTATCGTGCCCGCCCCGTTGCTGCCGGGGCGGGCAAAGCCCCTTACCGCCGCAGCCGCTGGAACACCGCCGAGGCACCCCATCCGGCCAGCACGGCCAGCGCCAGCGACAAAAGCCCGTAAAGCAGCGACTGTTCGCGCGACAGGGTGAACAGGAACCGCTCCAACCCTGCCTTCCGCACGCCGATCTCCCGCTCCAGCAGGTCGATTACGTGGCCGTCGCGGGTCAGGAAGATGCGGACGCGGTATTGTCCCTCCGTCAGGTTGGCGGGCAGGGCCACGTCGGCGCGGAACAGCGTCTGCTGGTCCATCCAGACCGCCCCCTCGTTGATGCGGTAACGCCCCGACCTTTCGCGCACCCGAAGCAATGCGTCGATGAAGGCCTGCGCGTTCTGCGCCTCCGCGCTGATGCCGACGGAGCGGATGGCCTGCCCGATGGTGATGCGGTGGCGCAGGTCGTCCGTCTGGTTCAGGATGCGATTCAGCGGCCCGGTCGTCGCGAGCGCATAGAAGCTGGGTGCGCTGTCCACCCGCACCGCGCCGGAGTTGACCCAGATGCCGAGGCTGCGCTCCTTCTGGCGGACGACAACGGGGGTGTGCGGCCCCTCCACGGCGACGATCACGTCCAGTCTGCCATCAGGCATCGGGGCGTCGCGCTTGACGGCACCGAAGATAAGGATCTCCGACCCGACATAGTTGGTGGTGATGCTGACGGATGTCTGGGAAAGACCCGCCACGATGCTTTCGTCCTGCGCGGAGGCCGGCAGGGCAAGGGCCAGCAGAAGGGCGACAGCGCGGATCATTCCACAGCCTCCACCGTGAGGGAGAAAGGTTCGGCAGGCGTCAGGACCAGATCGGCGCCTACCTTCAGGCTGACGGCCAGCACCAGCAGGGCCAGCAGCATGCGCAGCTGTTCGGCCCGCAGCTTCACGCCGACCCGCGCCCCGATCTGCGCGCCCACCACGCTGCCGAGGATCAGCAGAAGCGCCAGCATGATGTCCACCGTGCCGCTGGTCATCGCGTGCAGCAGCGTCGTGAAGGCGGAGACGAGAATGATCTGGAACAGCGACGTGCCGACCACGACCTTGGTGGGCATGCCCAGCAGATAGATCATCGCAGGCACCATGATGAACCCGCCGCCGACCCCCATGATGGCCGACAGAAAGCCCACCCCCGCACCGATCGCCAGTGGCGGCAACACGGAGATGTACAGCCCGGAGGCACGGAACTTCATCTTCAGGGGGAGACGGTGCACCCATGTGTGGACATGGGCGCGGCGGATAGGTGCGTTGCCCTTTCTGGCCCGGCGCAACGAGCGGAGGCTTTCCTGTAGCATCATCGCACCGATCACGCCCAGAAACAGCACGTAGGACAGTTGCACGAACAGGTCGATCTGCCCCCGTGCCGACAGCAGCGCGAAGACCCAGATGCCGATGGCGGCCCCGACCACCCCGCCTGCCTGCAGCACCAGTCCCATGCGGAAATCCACGGCCTTGCGCTTCAGTTGTGCCAGAACCCCGGAAACGGAGGATGCGACGACCTGATTGGCCCCCGTCGCCACAGCGACCGCAGGCGGAATGCCGATGAAGAACAGCAATGGCGTGATCAGGAACCCGCCCCCCACGCCGACCATCCCGGACATGAATCCGACGATACCCCCCAGCCCCAGCAGCACGAGGGCGTTGACCGAAAGTTCTGCGATGGGAAGATAGATCTGCATGTCGGGGCCGCGCGATATGAGGGGGGTCTGCGGTCAGTCGGGCCGTTTCATCGCAGGCGGCGCAGCATTTCCCGCAGGATGCGTTCCATCTTGGCCGCACCCAGCGGGGCCATCGCCTTCGTGTGGTCGTGGCTGAGGGATTCGTCCGACATCCCCGCCCCCATGTTGGTGATCGTGGAGATCGCCGCCACCCGCAGGCCAAGGAACCGCGCGAGGATGACCTCCGGTACGGTCGACATGCCCACGGCATCCGCGCCCAGCACCTTCGCCATGCGAACCTCCGCAGGCGTTTCGAAGCTGGGGCCGGAGAACCACGCATACACGCCCTCCGCCAATGGTTCGCCAACCGCCTTGGCTGCCGCTTTGAGGCGATCGCGCAGATCGGTATCATGGGCGTCGGTCATCGGCACGAAGCGGGCGTCCGACGGTTCCCCTATCAGGGGATTGGGGCCGTTGAACGCGATATGGTCCGACAGCAGCATCAGATCGCCAGGCGGGATGTCGGTGCGCAGCGATCCGGCGGCATTGGTCAGAATCAGCTGACGTGCACCCAAGGCGCGAAGCACCTCCAGCGGCAAGCGCATGGTGGCAGCATCGCCCTTTTCGTAGTAGTGCGCCCGCCCCCCGAAGACGGCCACGCGCACACCCTCCAGATCGCCGATCACGAGGTTCGGGTTGTGGCCCGACACGCTTGCATGGGGAAAGCCGCCCAGATCGGCATAGGGGATCGACACGCCGTCGACAGCCTCCGCCAGATGGCCCAGGCCGGAGCCGAGGACGAGGCCGATCCGCACCGGCTGATGGCCTGCCTTGTTGCGGATATAGGTGGCGATGGTTTCGGCCGTCATGTCAGCGTTCCTTCACATAGGGTTCGCCACCGGCACGGGGCGGAATGGCACGGCCCACGAAGCCCGCCAGCACAAGCACGGTCAGCACATAGGGCAACGCCTCCAGTGCGGGAACGGGAATATCTGCGCGGATGACCGATTGCACCACGTCGGGCCGCAGTGCCAGCGCTTGGAAGAAGCCGAACAGCAGCGTGGCCCAAAGCGCACCCCACGGCCGCCATTTGGCGAAGATCAACGCGGCCAGCGCGATGTAGCCACGCCCTGCGGTCATTTCCCGCCCGAAGCCCGCTTGCAGGGCCGTGGCAAGATAAGCGCCCGCGATGCCGCACAGGACGCCGGTGATCAGCACTGCCGAAAATCGCATCCGGGTCACGGAAACGCCCGCCGTGTCCACCGCCGCCGGATTCTCCCCCACGGCCCGCAGGCGCAGGCCGAAACGGGTGCGGAACAGGACCCACCATGTCAGCGGCACGCACAGCATGGCCATGTAGACGAGGATCGAATGCCCGGAAATCACGTCGGCATAAAGCGGGCCGATCACTGGCAGGGGGCGCAGCGTTTCCACCAGTGGCAGCGTCAGCTCGTTGAAGCGGGCGGCCCCCGACAATGACGGCGTGCGTCCGCCCTGACCGAAGGCCGCTTGCGCCACCAGCACCGTCAGCCCCGAGGCGAGGAAGTTCAGCGCCACGCCGGAGATCAGCTGGTTGCCGCGGAAGGTGATAGAGGCGATGCCGTGCAGGAGGGCCCAGACCAGCGAGGCACAGATGCCTGCCGCCAGTCCCGCCCAGGCCGATCCCGTCAGGAACGCCACGGCCCCCGAGGTCATAGCCGCGACCAGCATCTTGCCTTCCAGCCCGATGTCGAACACGCCCGCACGTTCGGACCACAGGCCCGCAAGACAGGCCAGCAGCAGCGGCACGGCCAGCCGGACCGTGCTGTCGAGGATCTGCAGAAGCGTCGCGTAATCCATCACGCCACCTTTCGCGGGCGGAAGAACACGCCCAGCATCATTCGCACCATGTGATCCAGCGCGCCGGTGAACAGGATCACCAGACCCTGCACCACCACCCGCAGGTCGATGGGAATGGAGGTCCAGAGCCCCAACTCGGCCCCGCCCTGATAAAGGAAGCCGAACAGCAGCGCCGACAGCACCACCCCGAACGGATGGTTGCGGCCCATCAGTGCCACGGCGATCCCGATGAAGCCCGCACCTTCCGACGCGTTCTGCAGCAACCTTCCGCTTTCACCCATCACGTTGTTGATCGACATCATGCCTGCCAGCGCACCCGACAGCGCCATCGCGATCATCACCGTCCGCACGGGGCGAATGCCGGCATATCGCGCGGCGGGTTCGGATTTGCCGAAGGCGCGGATCTCGTATCCCAGCGGGGTGCGCCACAGCAGCGCCCAGACCCCCACGCAGGCGACCAGCGCAATAAAGAGGGAGATGTTGGCGGGCACCGGATCGGTGAAGACAAGGTTGAGGCCCGAAATGTCCGACAAAGCCGGAATGCCTACGCCGAAGCGCGCGGTGGCAGGTTCGGCCTGCCCCGGCGGGCGCAGCACGTCCACCAGCACCCAGACGATCAGGGCATAGGCGATGTAGTTGAACATGATCGTCGTGATGACGATGTGGCTGCCGCGTCTGGCCTGAAGCCAGCCGGGGATCGCACCCCAGACGGCCCCGAAGGCGGCGGAGGCGACCATCGCCGCCAGCAGCGCCACGGTCCAGTGCGGCCACGGGATGAACAGCAACGCAAGTGCTATGCCAAGGCCGCCGATCTGGGCCTGTCCCTCTCCGCCGATGTTGAACAGGCCCGCGTGGAAGGCGATTGTCACTGCCAGCCCCGTGAAGATGAAGCTGGTCGTGTAATACAGCGTATAGCCCCAGCCATAGGCCGATCCCAACGCGCCGGTGACCATCGTCGTGATCGCCTCCCACGGGTCCTGCCCGATGGCGAGGATCACGAGGGTCGCGCAGATGGCGGCCAGCAAAAGCGAGATCAGCGGCACCAGCACCACATCGGCCCAGCGGGGGATCTGTCGCATCAGGCGGTCTCCGTCACGCCGGCCATCAGCAGGCCAAGGTCGCGTTCGTTGGTGGTGGCGGCGTCGCGGGTTCCCATGATCTGGCCGTCGAACATGACGGCCACCCGGTCGGACAAGGACATCACCTCGTCCAGTTCCACGGAGACGAGGAGGATCGCCTTGCCCTGATCACGAAGCGCCACGATCTGCTTGTGGATGAACTCGATCGCGCCGATGTCCACGCCACGCGTGGGCTGGCCAATCAGCAGCAGGTCGGGATTGCGTTCGATCTCCCTTGCCACGATGATCTTTTGCTGGTTGCCGCCGGAAAAGTGCTTGATCGCAAGGTTCGGCAGCGGCGGACGCACGTCGAAGCGCTGCATCTTCGCCGCCGTGTCCGCCTTCAACGCGGCGTTGTCGGTGAAGGCGCCGCGACGGTAATCATCGTCCCGATGATAGCCAAAGGCGACGTTTTCCCACGCCGCGAAATCCATGATGCAGCCCAGATGCTGCCGGTCTTCCGGCACATGGGCGATGCCTGCGTGGCGGCGATGCTGCCCGTCCTCGCGCCCCGTCAGATCAAGGTCCTTGCCGTTCAGGGTGACGGCACCCGTGGCGCGTGTGATGCCTGCCAGAACCTCCAGCAGTTCGGATTGTCCGTTGCCCGCGACACCTGCGATGCCAAGGATCTCTCCCCTCCGCAGGGTGAGGGACACGCCTTTCAGACGCTCCACACCTTCATGCACCACGTGCAGGTCGCGCACGTCCAGTACCACGTCGCCCGGGGTGGCGGGGCGCTTGTCGACGCGCAGCAGCACCTTGCGACCGACCATCAGTTCGGCCAGTGCGGGCGGCGAGGTGTCGCGCGTGTTCACCGTCGCCACCATTTCTCCCCGCCGCATGACGGAGACGGTGTCGGTGATCTGCATGATCTCGCGCAGCTTGTGGGTGATCAGGATGACTGTCTTGCCCTGATCGCGCAGGCCGGACAGGATGCGGAACAGATGGTCTGCCTCCGCAGGGGTCAGCACACCCGTGGGTTCGTCGAGGATCAGGATCTGGGCCTGACGGTACAAGGCCTTCAGGATCTCCACCCGCTGCTGGTAGCCGACAGAAAGATCCTCGATCTTCGCGTCCGGATCGACCTCCAGCCCGTAATCCGTCGACAGGCGGGCCAGTTCGCGACGGGCCTTTCGCAACGACGGACGCAGCAGGCCGCCATCCTCGGCCCCGAGGATGACGTTTTCCAGAACGGTGAAGTTCTGCACCAGCTTGAAGTGCTGGAATACCATGCCGATGCCGGCACGGATCGCGGATTGGCTGTCGGGGATGGGCACTTCCCGCCCATCCACCAGAATCTGCCCCGAATCGGCACGATAGAAGCCATAGAGAATCGACATCAGCGTCGATTTCCCGGCCCCGTTTTCACCGATGATGCCGTGGATCGAGCCTTTGGCGACGCGGATGGAGATATCCTTGTTCGCCTGAACGGACCCGAAGGCCTTGGATATGCCCCGAAGCTCGATCGCCGCCGCTTCGGACATCAGAAACCGGCAACCGGGCAGGTATCGTCGGTCATGTAGTCGTGGACCGAAATCTCGCCCGAGGCGATGTTCCGGGTGGCCTCGGCGACGGCGGCATCCATCTCGGGCGTGACGAGGCTGCGGTTGCTGTCGTCCACCGGCACCACGACGCCGTTTTCCGCAAGCCCCAGCACGACGGTGCCCGGTTCAAGGTCGACGCCTTGGGTAAAGGCATCTTCCACGGCAACGTCCACGCTCTTGACCATGGAGGTCAGGACCTGTCCGGGATGCAGCGCGTTCTGGTTGCTGTCGACGCCGATGGACAGAATGCCTTCGTCCGCAGCCGTTTGCAGGATGCCGATGCCCGTGCCGCCCGCGGCGTGATAGATGACATCAGCGCCCTGACCGATCTGGGCCCGCGTCAGTTCTCCCCCCCGCACAGGATCATTCCATGCCGCAGGGGTCGAACCCGTCCAGCTGACCAGCACCTTCGCATCCGGTTTCGCGGCAACGACGCCTTGGGCATAGCCGCAGCCGAACTTGCGGATCAGCGGGATATCCATGCCGCCGATGAAGCCCACCGTGTCGGTCTTGGAGGCCATCCCCGCCATGAGACCGGCAAGATAAGACCCCTCCTCCTCAGAGAAGACAATGGAACGCACATTGGGCAGGTCCACGACCGAATCGATGATCACGAACTTCGTGTCGGGATAGTCTGGGGCCACTTGTGCCAGCACGTCGGAAAACGAAAAGCCCGTCATCACGATGGGATTGGAGCCGGATTGGGCCAGCCGGCGCAGCGCCTGTTCGCGCTGGGCTTCGGACTGCATCTCGATCTCGCGGTATTTTCCACCCGTCTCCTCGGCCCAGCGCTGGGCACCGGTATAGGCCCCCTCGTTGAAGGACTTGTCGAATTTGCCCCCCAGATCGAAGATAAGTGCAGGATCGGCCATTGCGGCACTGGCGGACAGAACAAGCGCAGACGCGCCAAGAAGGGCTTTCAGGGTCACGGGGCCGGCCTCCATGTTGTTTTGGCCAGACTATAAGGACTGGCTACAGAGGGCAACGCATGACGATGGCATCGATGCGCCCATAATAGCGCGGACGGCGGCCCACATCGGTGAAACCGTGGGCGGTATAAAGACGGATGGCCGCCGCATTGTCGGCCGCGACCTCCAGAAACGCGGTGTCGGCATTCTGTCGGGCCCGGGACAGGAAGGCCGCGACCAGGCGGCCGCCGATGCCCTGACCCCGCACATCGGGATGGGTGGCAAGGGTCAGCAGTTCCGCCTCGCCCGCGATGGCGCGACCGATCAGGAAGCCTTGCCCGTCCTGTAACGCAAAGCCGCCCGCGCCCGTGGCCGCCGATTGCAGTCCGGCTGCGGGCCATGGCGGGGGATGGGTGAAGGAGGCCGCATGGATGGCTGCAAGATCAGCCCACATCCAGAATCACCGGCGGCGGGTCGGACGGGGGGGCCGCATCCGCGCCTCGCAGATAGAACGGGCTGGGCGGGCCATCGGGATCGCGGGTCGCGGCCACGCGGGCGATGGCTTCGGCCAGCGGAAACAGAGGGGGGTGCTGCGGACCTTCTGGAATGATGTCGGACAGTCGGGCGGGTGTATCAGGCCCGAACGTCTGGACATAGAAGGCGTCGCGCCGTGCATCCACGGCTACGACCAGCGGGCGGGGTAGGGCATGGGCCCGCGCCTCCAGCACCGTAACGCCGATGGCGGGAATGTTCAGCCCAAGGGCAAGGCCCCGCGCGGCTGCGACAGCGATGCGGACGCCGGTGAAATTGCCGGGACCGGTGCAGACTGCCAGACGGTCCAGATCGGCCCACGTCTTACCCGCGCTGGCGAGAACCTCCTCCAACAGCGGAAGCAGGCGTTCGGCCTGACCTTTGGCCATCGGTTCTTCGACCTGCGCCAGAAGTGTGTCGCCCGACAACAAAGCGGCCGCGCAGTGCGCGGCCGATGTGTCGAATGCAAGGATCAGGGCGTCAGACCGCAACCGGACGGACCTCCAGCACCTCTGGGATGTAATGGCGCAGCAGATTCTCGATCCCCATCTTCAGCGTCAGGGTGGAGGACGGGCAGCCTGCGCAGGCCCCCTGCATGTGCAGATAGACGATACCGCGATCAAAGCCGTGGAAGGTGATGTCACCACCGTCCTGCGCCACGGCAGGGCGGACGCGGGTGTCCAGCAATTCCTTGATCTGGTCCACGATGTCGCCATCCTCACCTGTATGGTCGGCATGGGCGGAGGCTGCGCGTTCGCCCGCAATCACCGGCTCTCCCGACTGGAAATGCTCCATGATCGCGCCAAGGACGGCGGGCTTCACGTGATCCCACTCACGGCCTTCGGTCTTCGTGACGGTCACGAAGTCGTTGCCGAAGAACACGCCGGAAACGCCGCCCACAGCAAAGATACGCTTGGCCAGCGGCGAGCTGCCTGCTGCGGCTTCCGACGGGAAATCGGCCGTGCCCATATCCAGCACCTGCTGGCCGGGCATGAATTTCAGGGTGGCGGGGTTCGGGGTTGATTCGGTCTGGATGAACATGGCGCAGCCTCCGGGGTTGGGTCCGATATGCGCATGAAGCTGGTCCCTGTCAAGTTTTGGAATGATTCCAGATTGTGGGTTGGCCACAGGCCAGAGTGTGCTGTTCAGACCGCCGGGTCGGCCATGTTCCAATCACAGGTTCCATATTGTCAGCCGGATCGGGGGCGGGACCAATCTTCGCGCATGTCGCTGAAAGGTCATGCGCGATGCCTCGATCCGGCCCTATTAGGCCGTAGTTGCCGTGTCAGGCCAGTGCCTTCTGACTTATCCTGATACGAACTTGTTGAAACGGCTGGTGCCGCCGTCGGCCAATTTGTCCTGATACAGAAAGGTCAGGCCCGCATCGTCAAAGATCAGAAAGAACTCGTCCCATTCGATCGGGGTCAGGTTGTCTTCCGGTTTTCCGAAATCGATGCGGAGAATGCCACCGCTTTCTTCGGTCTCGAGCTTGGCGGGATGCCCGTCGCGGGCTTCGGCCCATTTGCGGATCGTGTCGTGGTCCTGCGTCTTGTGCGATTCTGACATGATATTCCTCCGTTTCGGGCGAAACCCTTACGGGGCGTCGAAGGTTCCCGTCAGGTGATCGCCTCCAGCCGCTCCTTCGACAGATCGCCCGGCACGATGGTGACGGGAATGGGCAGGGTGCCCGCGTTCCGGCTCATTTGCGTGACAAGGGGGCCGGGGCCGCCCTTTTCGATGCTGGCCCCGAGGACGAGAATGCCGATGTCGGTGTCCTCTTCCACCAGCTTCAGGATCTCGGCGCTCGCATCGCCGTCGCGGACGACCAGTTCGGGATGAACGCCCTGACGGTCGCGCATCCATTTGGCAAAGACTTCGTAATGCGCCTCGATGCGTTCCAGCGCTTCGGAGCGCATGAGATCGGCCACGCCCATGAAGTGCTGCATGTCCTCATGGTTGATGACGGCGAGGATGACCACGCCGCCCCCTGTATGCGAGGCCCGGAACGCCGCATAGCGCATGGCGTTCAGGCATTCGCGGCTGTCGTCCAGCACGACAAGAAACTTGCGCATGATCCAATTCCCCCTGTTTCATGATGAACGGCTGCATCCCGATTGCAAGCGGATCAGTGGGAGCGGGCAAAATCCATATACAATTCCCGCACCCGTTTCGTGACGGGGCCATGCGCATATTCCGTGTCGTCGAAGCGGGATACGGACTGCACCTTGGAAAAGTTGCCCGACAGGAACACCTCGTCCGCGGCATGGAAATCGGCAAAGGTCAGCACTGTCTCGTGCACCTCCACCCCGTCGGCGCGCAGATTGGCGATGTGACGCGCGCGGGTGATGCCCGACAGGAAGGTGCCGTTGGGGATGGGGGTGAAGACCACGCCGTCACGCACCATGAACACGTTGGCGGTCGCGGTTTCGGCCACGTTGCCCATCGCATCGCCCACCAGCGCGTTACCGAAGCCCTCGCGCTTGGCCTCCACCAGCATTCGTGCGTTGTTGGGATAAAGCGCACCGGCCTTGGCATTGCAGACGGCATCCTCCAGCACCGGACGACGGAAGCTGGTGCGGGTCAGCGTCGTCGTGCGGTCGGCGGGGGGCAGGGGCACGGCCTCCAGGCTGATGGCGAAGGCGGTGGAATTTTCGGCAGGCGAGACACCAAGGTCCGATCCGTCAACGGCCCAGTACATCGGACGGATGTAGACGGCCTGATCGCCGTAACCCTTCAACCCCTCGCGGACGATCTCCACCATTTCGGCGGGATCGACGGTGGGGGTGATCATCAGCGCCTCGGCAGAACGGTTCAGACGGGCACAGTGCTTGTCCAGATCCGGGGTCACGCCATCGAACAGCCGCGCACCGTCGAACACGTTCGACCCCTGCCAGAGGCCGTGATCGGCGGCCTTCATGACGGGGATGTCGCCTTCGTGCCAGCTGCCTTCGAACCAAGTGCGGATGTTCGTGCCGAATGCCATGATCGTCTCCTTTTCGCAAAGGAGGTTAGACCACCAAGGAACGAAAGGGGCAAGGGGCGCCTCCGGAACGGGTCTGGGGGACATGCGGTTCCGAAGGCGCGGGCCACGTAGGGGGACAGGTGCAGCCAAGCCTGACCATGGCGCGATTCGGCCACGGTTTCATGACAGTCAGCGGGCGATCCGCCGCAGCGTGCGCAGGGCAAGGGTCTGGCCCAGCTGCGCCATCATGCCCGCCAGCGCCAGCATCAGCCCGATGAAACCCGCAGCCAGACCCACGGCCACATTCGACACCCGCACCGTTGCCCGCAGGAACCGCGTTTTGCCCAACACCTCCATCCGGCCGACGGTTCGGGGGCCAAGCGTTTCGGCCGCGTTGGCGATGCGGCGGGCGTCCGCGCCATCGTCGACATAGCGCAGAAGGTGCAGTGTCTGCGTCGGGGGCAGCGCCCCTTCGATCCGGTTGACCTGCCGGGCGACGGTGGTGACGGGATCGAGGATCGCAGGGCGCAGCAGGCGGGTCACGTCGTCGGTGCCGCGCAGCGCGGGAATGGCGGCCCAGTCCACACCCTCGCGCACGGCGCGGGTCAGGCTTGCGGTCAGGGGCGGGGACAGAAGGCGCATCCGGCGCCCTGTCTTGATCACTGCCGTGCCCGCCCGCAGCCCGATGGTCGTCCCGCCCGAGGCGAGGATGAGCGCCGTCGCCCCCAGCCCGACGGCCGAAAGCCCCACGTCCAGCACATCCACGGGTTCATCGGACAGATAGGCCAAACCGCCCCGGGTCAGCCCGGCAACATCGCCCAGACTGGTCAGCACTACGGGGGCCTGACATAGCAGCATCGCGGACAGCTGACAATTCGCGGCATCATAGGCGCAGGCCATGCAGTTCGACGTCAGGGACCATAGGCCGTTATCGGCCGCCTTGGCCGCGTCCACTGCCCGTGTGTCGAAAGGCAGGCCCTGTTCCTGCGCCACCTCCACCACGGCATCGATGGCGATCCAGTTGCGGGGATCTTCGGCCAGAAGGGCCGTCAGGCGTTCTGCGATACGTGCAGGCGTCGCGGCTTCGGCCATCGCGCGGTCCATCTGCGCCGCAATCTCGTCCGTGCCCCTGTCGATGAAGGGACGCAAGGCGGGGTCCCGCGCGATGCGGATCCCCGACCAGAGTGTGAACACCAGCGAACATGCCAGCAGTGCCGTCAGCCCCGCCCGCGTGGCCCGTCGCAGCATCAGACCTGACGCGAACGGATCATCCCCACGATGTCGTAGACATCGTTCAGGATGGGGGCGGAGATGGCATCCGCCCGTTCGGCACCACGACCGAGGATGGCGTCGATCTCGTCCGGTTCCTGCATCAGGCGGTTCATCTCCGCCGTGATGGGACCAAGCTTTGCCACGGCCAGATCTGCCAGCGCCGGCTTGAACGTGCCGAACTGCGCGCCCGCGAATTCCGTCAGCACATCCGCCGCAGTCCTGTCCGACAGCGCCGCATAGATGTTCACGAGGCTTTTGGCGTCCGGACGGCCGTCCAGTGCCTCGACGTTGTCGGGCAGGGGCTCGGCATCGGTCTTGGCCTTGCGGATCTTCTTCGCGATCGTGTCGGCGTCATCGGTCAGGTTGATGCGCGACTGGTCGGACGGGTCCGATTTCGACATCTTCTTCGTGCCGTCGCGCAAGGACATGACCTTGGTCGCAGGACCTTCGATCAGGGGTTCCGTGATCGGGAAGAAGTTCACCTTGTAGTCGTGGTTGAACTTTGCCGCGATATCGCGGCACAGCTCGATATGCTGCTTCTGATCCTCGCCCACCGGGACGTGCGTGGCCTTGAACGCAAGGATATCGGCGGCCATCAGCGACGGATAGGCCAGCAGGCCCAGCGAGGAGGCTTCGGAGTTCGCGCCCGCCTTGTCCTTGAACTGGGTCATCCGGTACATCCAGCCGATGCGGGCGATGCAGTTGAAGATCCACGCAAGCTCGGTATGCGCGCGCACCTGGCTCTGGTTATACAGGATCGAGCGTTTGGGATCGATACCCGACGCAATATAGGCGGCGGCCACTTCGCGCGTTTGCTGGCGCAGTTTCGCCGGGTCCTGCCAGACGGTGATCGCGTGCAGGTCGACCACGCAATACAGCGTCTCGATCCCTTCGTTCTGCTTTTGCGCGAAACGTTTCAGGGCGCCAAGGTAATTGCCCAGCGTGAGGCTTCCCGAGGGTTGGATGCCCGAGAAGATGCGCGTGGGGAAAGCCTGAGGCGTTTGGACCGGCTCGGCCATGATGTGAACTCCGTCTGGAATGTGTCAGGGTTTCCGCTTATCGCTTGGGGCATCGGCAAGGCAAGGAAAAGCGATGCAACACGACGGTCCGATCAATCCGCTGCCATGGGTCGTATGGCTGCTGGCCCTGCCCATGATCGCGCTGGAGGTGGTTTTCGCCCTTGGCCAGACGGGGCTGACTTCGTCCCCCGCTGCCGTGGGATGGCGCATCCAGGCCATACAGGAATTCGCCTATTCGCCCGCCATCCTGAAGGCCATGGCCGCCTTGGGCGACTGGCCTCCGCGTCAGGTTGCGCGGATCGTGACCTATCCCTTCGTGCAGGGTTCGTTCACGCAGGCGCTGTTCGGCGTGGTGATCCTTCTGGCCCTTGGCAAGATGGTGGCAGAGGTGTTCCGACCATGGTCGGTGCTGGTGGTGTTTTTCGCCTCGGCCATCGTGGGGGCGCTGGTCTTCACGTTGATCCCCGGCAACGTGCTGCCACTGTTCGGGGCCTATCCTGCCGTCTATGGCCTGATAGGCGCCTTCACCTTCCTGTTGTGGGGCAGGCTGGCAGGGTCCGGCACGCAGTATCGCGCCTTCAGCCTGATCGGGCTGCTGATGGGGGTGCAACTGCTGTTCGCCGCGCTGTTCGGCGGCGGCTGGGAATGGGTGGCGGACCTTGCGGGCTTTGCCACCGGGTTCCTTTTGTCCTTCGTCGTCAGTCCCGGCGGCTGGAACCGGGTCATCACGCGGCTGCGTCAGCGCTGACGGCGCATGGCGGTCTTCATGTCGGCCGGGCGGAACGCGCCCAGCAGAAAGGCCGCCGCGAAATAGCTGACGATGCCAAGCACGACCAACAGCGCCAGTGCCCCATACCGCAGGGTCGGGGCGGCCAGCGGCCCCGCCAGCACCAATGACGCCCCCCAAAGGATCGCCCCCATGAGGGCGGAGGCCGCCACGATGCGGGGCAGGCGGTGGCGCAGGCGGGCATCCATCCGCGCCGCCCCGCCCATGCGCCTCGCCCCCCACCACAACTGCGCGAACATCACCCAACCGGACACGGAGGTTGCCAGCGCCGCCGCCAGAAATCCGATCACCGGCATCATCGCCACCGCGAACACCACGTTGACCACCATCGACCAGACGGCAAAGCGGAACGGGCTGCGCGTATCTTCGCGTGCGTAATAGAGGGGCTGGAACAGCTTGTGCAGCACGAAGGCCGGAAGGCCCGCGCCGTAAGCCGCAAGCACCAGTGCGGTGTTCTGCGCGTCGGTCGCGCTGAACGCGCCACGCTGATACAGCACGCTTGTCAGCGGCAGGGCGATGACCATCAGCGCAACGGCTGCTGGAAGGGTCAGCAGGACCGCGAATTCCATGCCACGGTTGAAACTGGCCTGCCCCCCGGCTTCGTCCCCCGCGCGCAGGCGGCGGGACAGTTCCGGCAGAAGAACCGTGCCGATGGCGATGCCCACCACACCCAAGGGCAGCTGATACAGCCGATCGGCATAAGACAGCCAACCGACCGCCCCTTCGGTAAAGGAAGCGACCTGACGCCCCACTAGCAGGTTCACCTGCACGACGCCCCCTGCCAGCACGGCAGGACCGGCGATGACCAGCAGGCGGCGCAATTCTGGCGTCATGCGGGGGCGGCCCGGAATGAAGGTGTAGCCCGCCCGCCGCGCGGCCCACCATGTGAAGGCGAATTGCGCGATCCCCGTCACCGGCACCGTCCATGCCAGCGTCAGGCCCATGTCCCAGCCTGCGCGGTCGGCCATCAACATCGCCGCGATGAACACGACGTTCATCATCACGGGCACGATCGTCGCCTCCGTGAAGCGGCCGTGGGTATTCAGCACCCCCGACATCAGCGCAACAAGCGAGATGAACAGGATGTAGACGAACCCGATCCGCCCGTATTCCACCGCCAGCCCGAATCTTTCGTCCCCCGCAAATCCCGATGCCATGGCCCAGACCAGCAGCGGCATGGACAGCGTGCCGATCAGGGTCACCGCGATCAGCACCGTTCCCAGCCCGTTGAAGGCATCGCGGGCAAAACCCTTGGGATCTTCCTCACCCTCGACCTTTTTCGCGAACATTGGCACGAAGGCCATGTTGAACGCGCCTTCGGCAAAGAAGCGGCGGAACATGTTGGGAAGCGAAAAAGCGACGAGGAACGCCTCCGCCGCCGGACCGGCCCCCAGATAGGCGGCCATCATCACGTCGCGGACAAAGCCCACGAGCCGAGATCCGAAGGTCCAGCCCCCGACGGTCAGGAAGCCACGGACAAGGCTGCGGCTCATGGTGAGCCTCTCATCGGCGGGCCCTTGCTGCGCCGTCGGCGATGGCACGGCGCAGCTTGCCTTCAAGGCTTTCGCGGCGGGACTGGGTGTGCAGTTTCAAGCCGAACATGTCTTTCACATAGAAGGTGTCCACGACCTGCGCCCCATAGGTCGCGATCTGGGCGGACGCAATGTAGATGTTGTCGGCTGCAAGCGTTCGCGTCAGATCATACAGCAGGCCGGGGCGGTCGCGTGTGTCCACCTCGATGATGGTGTAGATCTCCGACCCTTCGTTGTCGAAGACGACATGGGTTGGAAATCGGAAGGCGCTTTCACGTTTCTTGACCTTGTCGCGGTCGGCCAGCGCCTCGCGGGTCACCACCTCGCCCTTCAGGATGCGTTCGATCATCTGGCGCAGGCGGGGCAGCTTTGCCACCTCGTAGGGTTGGCCTTCGGCATCCTGCACCCAGAACACCGCCGTGACGTAACCGTCCTTGGTGGTGTAGGTCCGCGCATCGACCGTGTTCGCCCCCGCCAGCGCCAGTGCGCCCGACAGGCGCGAGAAGATGCCGGGGTGATCGGCCAGCGCAAAGCTTGCACGGGTGGCGGCACGGTCGGGTTCGGCATCCAGCTCTATCCGGATCTCGTCATCGCCAAGGCCACGCAGCATCGCTGCCAGCACCACGTGGGCCGACGTCGGAAGCCCCTGCCAATAGGGGGGGTAGTGGCGGTTCATCTCTGCCCGCAGGTCGCGGGGGGGCCAGTGGGCCAGCGCCTCGCGCAGGGCGCGGCGGGATTCACCCTCGCGGGCCTGACGGTTCAGGGTTTCCATTCCGCCCGCCAGCACGGTTTCGGTATCGCGATACAACTGGCGCAGCAGTTGCGCCTTCCAGTTGTTCCACGTGCCGGGACCGACGCCGATGATGTCGCAGACCGTCAGGATCGTCAGCAGGTCCAGACGACGCCGCGACCGCACGGCCTTGGCGAAGTCGCGCACCGTGCGGGGGTCGGAAATGTCGCGCTTCTGCGCCACGTCGGACATCAGCAGATGGTGGCGCACCAGCCATTCCACGATCTCCGATTCCTCGGCATTGAGGCCAAGGCGGGGGGCGACGCGGCGGGCGATCTGCGCACCAAGGATCGAATGCTCCTCCGGTCGGCCCTTGCCGATGTCGTGCAGCAGCAGCGCGATATACAGGATGCGCCGATCCCCCCCCTGCAGCAGGTCGGGGGGCATCGGCAGCTCCTCCGTCAGCTCCCCCTTCTCGATCCGGGCGAGGGTGGAGATCGTCTGGATCGTGTGTTCGTCCACGGTGTAATGGTGATAGACGTTGAACTGCATCATCGCCACGATGCGACCGAATTCCGGCATGAAGGCACCCAGCACCCCCACCTCGTTCATGCGGCGCAGGGCACGCTCGGGGTTGCCGTGCTTCAGCAGAAGGTCGACGAAGATCTGGTTCGCTTCGCGATTCTGGATCATGTCGTCGTCGATCATGTCCAGATTGGCGGCCACGAGACGCGCGGCATCGGGATGCATCATGTAGCCGGTGCGCAACGTCTCCTCGAAGATGCGCAGCAGGTTCAGCTTGTCGGACAGAAAGGCCTGCGGATCGCGGATCTCTATGCGGCCGTGCGACAGGCGGTATTCGGGTTTCAGCGCCTTGCGGCGGCGCATGAAGCCCAGAAGGTTCGGTTCGCTTTTCGCGTGGCGCGCCTCCAGCTCGGCCAGGAAGATCGCCGTCAGGTCCCCCACGGTGGTGGCCTGGCGGAAGTAGTCCTGCATGAAGCGTTCGACGCCTCGTCGTCCGGGCCGATCCTCGTATCCCATGCGGGCGGCAACCTCCACCTGCATGTCGAAGGTCAACTGGTCGACGGCACGGCCAGCCACATAATGCAGATGGCATCGCACCGCCCAGAGGAAATCTTCGGCGGCGCGGAATGTCTCGTATTCCTCGCGCGTGAACAGGTCGGCGGCAACGAGACCTTCAGCGCGGGGCACGCGATGCAGGTATTTGCCGATCCAGTACAGCGTCTGCAGGTCGCGAAGGCCGCCCTTGCCCTCCTTGACGTTGGGTTCGAGCACGTAACGCTGGCCGCCCTGGCGGCGGTGCCGCTCCGTCCGCTCGACCAGTTTCGCCTCGATGAACTCCGGTCCCGACTTGCGGAACAATTCGGTCCAAAGGCGTTCCGTCAGTTCCCCCGCCAGTGCCGGATCGCCTGTCAGGAAGCGGTGTTCCAGAAGGGCGGTGCGGATGGTGACATCCTCGCGCGCCATGTTCAGGCAGTCGCGGACGGAACGGGTGGCGTGACCGACCTTCAGCTTGAGATCCCACAGGATGTAGAGCGTGGCCTCCACCGCCGCCTCCACTGCGGGGGTGCTGCGGGGCGGGGTCAGGAACAGCAGGTCCACGTCTGAATGGGGCGCCATCTCGGCCCGCCCGTATCCGCCGACGGCGATCAGCGCCACGGGGGTCATGCCGTCCAGATGAAGCTCGCACGACAGGCGGAAGGCCGCGCCCGCCAGCGCATCGGTCAGCCGCGCCTGATCGCGGATCAGGGCGCGGGCCGCACGCGGTCGGGCGGCAAAGGCCGCCTTCAGCTGCGCCTCCACGGTGGTGCGCACGGCAAGCAGATGGCGAACCGCCACTTCCCGTGCCGCGCGCGGGGCAGGATCATCCGGCAGGTCGGCGCGGATGATCGCCAGAAGCCCTTCTTCGGTCGGAAGGTCGTTCAGAAGGCCTGTCTGGGGGTCTGGCTCAGAAGCCGAAACCGCCAAAGCTGCGTGGTGCGGGGTCAATCACTCTCACCTGGTTGTTGGAGATCTGCGACACGGCGAGTGCGCGTTCGTTTGTTCCGTCGGTCAGCAGGCGGAACGCGCCGCCAGTGCCGGCAAAGCCCGATCCTTGTGTCAATGTCTGCCGGGTGACGGGGCGGCCCGCTTTGGCCAGCGCGCCGATCGCGGCGATCCCGTCATAGGCGAGGCCCGAGACCGGATGCGGGGCACGGCCATAGGCCTGCTGATAGCGCTGGACGTATCCACCCCAGAGAGAAGGGTCCGGCTGCGCGAACCAGCCGCCCTGCAGGCTGGGCAGCCCGAGAGTTTCGGACGGAACGTCCCAACGGGTCAGGCCGATGAATTGCACCATTTCCGGGGTCAGTCCGTTGCTGCGCAGCGCTTCGGTGATGGTGGGAAGGGCACCTGCGGTATCTGCCGTCAGGAACACTGAATTGGCACCCGAGGCCTGCGTGCGCTGAGCGATGCCCGGTGCCGCGTTGCGGATGCCGGTCTGCGAGAAGTCGAAGCCTTCCTGCCCGACAATCGTGGCACCGGCCTGTTGTGCACCCGATGCGATCGCCGTGCGGCCTGCCTCTCCGGCCGCGTTGCGGTCGTAGACGATCATCATGCGGCCCGCGTTCTGCCCTTGGGCATAGCTTGCCAGACGCCGCGCGGTGTTCTGGAAGGTCTGCCCCAGCACGAAGACGTTGCCCCCCGCGACCGAGGTGTTGTTGGAGAAGGCCAGCACGTTGACGTTCTGCGGAACGGCGCGGCCCACCGCATTCGCTTCGGCCGCGTAAAGCGGGCCGAGGATCACGTCCGCGCCCGCACCAACCGCCTTTTGGGCTTGTGCAGCCGCGACATTGGCCTGACCGGAGGTCGGATAGACCTGAAGCTCGATCCGGGCGTTGCCAAGATCGCGGATTGCAAGGCGGGCGGCATTTTCCAGCGCGCGTGCCAGATCCTCGTCGCTGGCCTTGCCGGACCCTGCGGGAACAAGCAATGCGACCTGGATCGCCTCTCCCCGTGTGGTCGTGGGGCCGGTGCCTGTGGTGGTCACAGGCTCGCATGCGGCGACCGCAAGGGCGGACAGGGCAATAACGACACGGCCCACCGACTTGCGGGCGCGGCTGAAAACGGACAACATTCGCAATTCCTCATCCCTATGGCGCTTCGGGGCAGAGCCTAGGCCGATGGGAGGGGATTGGCAACTTTGGAAGGACGTATCATGGCGCTTGCCGCAGGGCTTCATTTCGTGGCGACGCCCATCGGGGCCGCACGCGACATCACCTTGCGCGCGCTGGACATCCTGCGCGACGCCGACGTGCTGGCCGCCGAGGATACGCGCACCCTGCGCCACCTCATGGAAATCCACGGGATCGCGCTGAACGGGCGGCCCCTTGTCGCCTATCACGACCATAACGGCGATCAGGCGGGCCCACGCCTGATCCGCGCGATGGAGGAAGGAAAGACGGTCGCCTATGCGTCGGAGGCCGGAACGCCACTTGTCTCTGATCCGGGGTTCGAGCTGGGGCGGGCGGCCATCGCCGCGGGGCTGCCGGTGCTGACAGCACCCGGACCATCGGCCGTTCTGGCGGCACTTACGGTGTCGGGTCTGCCGTCCGACCGTTTCCTGTTCGCGGGCTTTCTGCCTTCGGCCACCGGTGCGCGGCAGAAGGCGCTGCGCGAGGTGGCGGACATTCAGGCGACGCTGATCTTCTACGAATCGCCCAAGCGGCTGGCCGCGTCGTTGCGGGACATGGTGGTGGTGATGGGCGACCGGCAGGCCGTGGTCTGTCGCGAGCTGACGAAGAAGTTCGAGGAGACAACCCGCGATACGCTGCCCGCCCTTGCCGATGCCTTTGCCGACCGCGCCGTGAAGGGCGAGATCGTGGTGCTGATCGACCGCGCGATCCCCGAAGCCGCGACGGAAGATGATGTGGAAACGGCGCTACGGGCGGCGCTGGAACATGCGACGGTCAAGGATGCGGCGGCGGAAGTGGCGGCACGGTTGAACCTGCCCAAGCGCGACGTCTACCAGATGGCGCTGCGGCTGGCGGAATGAATGCCACGAATCATCACGCGGGGCTGGCGGCCGAAGACATTGTTGTCCGCCACTACAACCTGCCCGTCGCCGCCCGCCGCTGGAAAGGTCCGGGAGGGGAGATCGACCTGATCCTGCGCGACGGCGACGCCGTGATTTTCGTGGAGGTGAAGGCCGGGCGGAACGCGGCCCATGCCCTGCAACCCCGTCAGATCGCCCGCATCCGCGCGTCCGCCCTTGCATGGCTGGGGGATGAACCGCTGGGACAGCGCACCGATTGCCGTTTCGACGTGGCGCTGGTGACGGATGGTACGGTGGACATCATTCCCAACGTCCTGTGATTGCAACCCATCCGCATCTGCGCCACAGATATGCCCAAAGACAAGGAGAGACGCATGAAGGTCGCATTCCAGATGGACCCGATCGGGTCGGTCAACATCGACGGCGACAGCACCTTCCGCATCGCGCTGGAAGCGCAGGCGCGGGGGCACGAGCTGTTCCATTATCATCCCGATCATCTGGCCTTCGACGAAGGGCGGATCACGGCGCGGGGCCAGTTCATCACCCTTCGGCGCGAAAAGGGCAATCATGTCACCTTCGGAGAAACGAAGGTCGTGGATCTGGCGGATTTCGACGTGGTCTGGCTGCGGCAGGATCCGCCCTTCGACATGGGCTACATCACCTCCACCCACCTGCTGGACATGTTGCCGCCATCGGTTCAGGTCGTGAACAACCCGTTCTGGGTCCGCAATTATCCCGAAAAGCTGCTGGTCCTGACCTTTCCTGACCTGACGCCTCCCACGATGATCGCCCGCGATCTGGCCACCATCCGCGAATTCAAGGCGCGCCACGGCGACATCATCCTGAAGCCGCTTTACGGAAATGGCGGGGCGGGCGTGTTCCGGCTGGACGCGAACGACCGCAACCTGTCCTCGTTGCACGAACTGTTCACGTCCATGTCACGCGAGCCGCTGATCGTGCAGAAGTTCCTGCCCGCCGTGTCCAAGGGCGACAAGCGCGTGATCCTCGTGGATGGCGAACCCATCGGCGCGATCAACCGCGTGCCGCAGGCGGGCGAGACGCGATCGAACATGCATGTGGGCGGACGTCCCGAAAAGGTCGCGCTGACCGACCGCGACCGCGAGATTTGCGCGGCCATCGGCCCAACTTTGCGCGAAAAGGGCCAGATCTTCGTCGGCATCGACGTGATCGGCGACTGGCTGACGGAGATCAACGTGACATCCCCCACCGGCCTGCAGGAGCTGGAGCGTTTCGACGGCACCAACGGTGCTGCGCTGATATGGGACGCGATCGAAGGCAAGGCGGTTCGGGGCTGACAAGGGGCGCTGCGGCCCGACGTGAAGCCGGAGCGTTGCCGATCCGCCTCGTATCCGTGACGAGGTCGTTCGCTTGTATCGTGACAGGCAATCCCTGGGCATGAGGAAGGGAAGGGGCATGAACGGTGTGCCCCGGCCCTCATGAACATGTTCCGCCATAGGAAAGCCGTTCCGGTAGAATCTCCGATCCGGGCCGCGCAGGACGATGACACCACGAAAATGCCCGCCACGAGGGGCGGACGGGCATTCCCTGCCGGTCCTTATTTCGTCAGGATCAGCTTTCCGGCCCGCGTGATCCGCAGGCTGTAGATCTGGCCGTTCAGCACGATCCGCGCTTGGTTGCCGCCATCCGTCAGGCGGGTGGCGTCATGCACCGGCATGCTCGTATCGATCAGTTGGGAAAGGTCGGTCATCGCGTTCATGATCTGCGCTCCAGTCGGTCGATGAGAAGGGAAAATCCGTGGGTGGGTGCAAGGCCTGCCAGTGCCTGACGCATGATCTCGGCCAGTTCCGGATCAGGCTTTTCCGTGGGTCTGTCGGTCATCGGGCACCTTTGGTGAATCAGGGGTTCGGCGTCGCTATGGTGTAAACCTTAGTGAAAAACTCTGATATGTAAAGTCCGATTTTTTTAGTCGGGAATTGGATGGCGTCCTTATGCCGCAGATGGCAGGATGTGCCGGCTCCCCATATTCACACCAAACCTTAAAGGAGATGCCGATGAAAAACGCGAAATCGCTGCTGGACGGATTGCTGAGTGGCCAAGGCGGACTTGGCGGTCTGGCCAAGGGTCTGATGGGCGGCCAATCGGGTGGGACAGGCGGCGCAGGCGGCTTGGCCGAGCAAGCGAAAGCCATGCTTGGCGGGCAGGGCGGCGGTTCGATGGGTGGTCTTGCCGGCCAGGCAAAGGGGCTTTGGGATCGTCAGGGTGGCGTGACGAAGGTTGCCGCGGGTGGTGGCCTTCTGGCCCTGCTGCTGGGCGGCAAGGACGTGACCAAGGTTGCGGGCGGCGCGCTGAAGGTTGGTGGTGCTGCGGTGGTGGGGGCGTTGGCTTACAGCGCATGGCAGGACTGGCAGGCGGGTAAATCCGCGCAGATCGCCAAGGACGCGCCGCTGAAAGCGCTTCCTTCGCCCGAAGGAACGCCGTTCATGCCTGCCGATCAGGCGGGGCAGGATGATCTGGCCACGCGTCTGGTGCAAACGATGGTGGCTGCGGCCAAGGCCGACGGACATGTGACCCCCGACGAACGCCAGCGTATCCAGACGCAGCTGACAAGCCTTGGCCTGGACGCCGAGGCGGAGCGCCTGATTGCGGCCGAACTGGACGCGCCGCTGGATGTGGGCCGGATCGCGAACCTTGCACGCACCCCGGAAGAAGGGGCGGAGATCTATGCAGCTTCGCTTCTGGTGGTCGATCCCGACGGGGCGGCGGAAAAGGGCTACCTTGCGATGCTGGCTGCCCGTCTGGGGCTGGACCCTGAACTGGTGAAGCATCTGCACGCTCGGGTTGCGGAACTCGCCTGACGGATTGCACCCCCCGGCCGTTCATGGTTCTTTCAAGGGCAATGGTCGGGGGGTGCGATGCAGATATTCCTGAACGGATTTGGACGGATCGGGCGGTCGGTTCTGCGCGCATGGTCGCAGGGCGGCTGGCCCGATATAGCGATTTCGGGCATCAACGACATCGCATGCGCCGACATGTGCGCCTATCTGTTCCAGTATGACAGCGTGTTCGGACCATTCCCCGGAACGGTCGAGTTGCAAGGCGGAGCCCTTGTGGTCAACGGTCGGGCCATTCCCCTGACCCATGCGCCCGATCTGTCCTCGCTCGATCTGTCCGGCATCGATGTGGTCATGGAATGCACGGGGCGGGCCGATGCCCGCGACGTGGCGGAACGGGGCCTGATAGCCGGGGCTAGGCGCATCCTCGTTTCCGGCCCGTCGAAAGCGACCGACGTGACGCTGGTCCTTGGCGCGAACGAAACTGCCTTGCGGCCGGATCATCGCATCATCTCCAATGCGAGCTGCACGACGAACGCGCTGGCCCCACTGGTGAAGTTGCTGGACAAGCAGCTCGGCGTGATGACCGGCACGATGACCACAATCCACTGCTATACCGGCAGCCAGCCGACGGTGGATGCGCCTGCCGCCGATTTTTCCCGCAGCCGGGCGGCGGCATTGTCCATGGTCCCCACGACGACATCCGCCCAGCGGCTGTTGGATCAGGTGCTGCCGGAACTGGCGGGGCGGGTGCAGGGATCGGCGGTGCGGGTGCCGGTGGCCTCCGTCTCTGCCGTCGATCTGGCGGTGATGACGAAGCGGCCCGCGACGGCGGAGACGGTGAATGCGATCTTCCGTGCCGCCGGCGGCGTGGTGGGCGCGGTGGATGGTCCGCTGGTCAGCACGGACTTGCGCGCCCGTCCCGAAAGCATCGTCATGGCCTGCCCCGAAACCCGCGTCACCCAAGGCGGAATGCTGCGGGTTTTCGGCTGGTATGACAACGAATGGGGCTTTTCCAACCGCATGCTGGACATGGCGCTGCGCCTGCGCTGATCCTGCAGGCGGTCAGATGATCGTATAGGGCTGGTCGAACCGGAATTCCTCCAGGTTGTCGCCATCGCCCACACGGTCCACCACTGCGAACAGTCCCGGCGCGTGCAGGGGTGTCAGCACGCCGTGCCACGTGTTGCGCAGGATGTTGATGCACTGGCTGGGGGCCGTGACGAAGGCGCGGGGTTCGCCGGGGCGGCCATCTTCGTCAGGGGCCACGACGACAAGGAAGGGATGCCTGCTCATCGGGATGAAGGACTGACTGCCCAAGGGATGACGTTCCAGCATGTGCAGTCGGTAGGGAAGCTCCCTCGGTTCCGCACGAAAGATGGAGATGGCGGGCTGGCCGCCCGAGAAATCCATCCGTGCCCGATCATGGAACCGGGCGCAAAGTCCCTGATTTATCATCATGTCGGGCGCGCCCGCAGCCTCCATCACATCGCCGAAAGGCGCGAAAGGCACGGCCGAAACGGCTTTCGACTGGATCGTGATCATAATGTCCACAGCCTCGCATGGCGGTTCACGTCTTTGTAGAGGAGATACCGGAACGGTTCCGGCCCCGCAGCATAACAGGCCTGCGGGCAGAAGGCACGAAGCCACATGAAGTCGCCTGCTTCCACTTCCACCCAATCCTTGTTCAGCTTGTAGGCAGCCTTGCCTTCCAGCACATACAGCCCGTGTTCCATGACATGCGTTTCTTCGAACGGAATCACGCCGCCGGGTTGGAAGGTGACGATGGTCACGTGCATGTCGTGACGCAGGTCGAATGGATCGACGAAGCGTGTCGTGGCCCATGCGCCATCCGTGTCGGGCATGGGGGTGGGTGGAATGTCTGTCTCGTGCAGGATCAGCGGTTCGGGGCGGTCTTGTCCCGCCGGATCCCAGATCTTGCGGAACCAGTGGAAACGGGCGGGCGCGTCGCCGTGATTGTGCAGTGCCCATGCTGTGCCTGCGGGGATATAGGCGTAATGGCCGGCCCGCAGCGCGTGATCTGTCCCGTCCAGCGTCAGGGTGGGTGTGCCGTCGGTCACAAAGATCACACCCTGCGCGCGGGCTTCCGGTTCAGGGCTGTCGGAGCCTCCGCCCGGTGCCACCTCCATCACGTATTGGCTGAAGGTTTCGCTGAAGCCGGTCATCGGGCGTGCGATCAGCCATAGGCGGGTGCGGTCCCAGCCGGGCAGGAAGCTGGTCACGATGTCGGAAAACACGCCCTTCGGGATGAAGGCATAGGCATCGGTGAACACCGCGCGTCCGGTCATCAGCTGCGTTTGTGGCGGAAGTCCGCCTTCGGGGTAATGATAGCTGCTCATGTCAGGGCTTTCAGGCGAAGGTCCGCGATACGTTCGACCTGCCCGCAGGCGGTGGCGAATTCGGTGTCGCGGTCGTTGGCGATGCGTGTGCGAAAGGCGTTCAGGATCTGGTCCTTCGTATTGTCCCGCACGGCAATGATGAAGGGAAAGCCGTGGCAGGCGACGTAATCTGCGTTCAGCTGCTGGAATTCGGTGCGTTCGGCATCGGTCAGGGCGTCCAGGCCCGCGCTTGCCTGTTCGGCGCTGCTGTCGGCGGTCAGGCGTTTTGCGGCGGCCAGTTTTCCCGCCAGATCAGGGTGGGCCTGCAGGACGGTCAGGCGTTCGGCAGGGGTGGCGCTGCGGAAGATACGGCACAGGGCGTTGTGAAGGCCGGTGGGGCCATCATGAGCGGGGCCAAGTTCCAGCCCCCATGCCCGTTCGGCAATCCAGGGGGAATGCTCGAAGATGCCGCCGAACCGGGCCACGAAGGTGTTGCGGTCCATCTGGCTGGCACGCTCATGCCGGACATGCGGATGGTGGGCCGACCAGTGATCCGCGATCTGGCCCCGTGTCGCGAACCACGCCCCGCCCCTTTGCAGCGCGTAATCCAGAAAGCGGATCAGCCCCGCCGCTTTGCCCGGCCGCCCGATCAGCCGCGAATGCAGGCCGATGGACATCATCTTCGGCTGCCCGCGGTCGCCTTCGTCCCACAGGGTGTCGAATGCGTCCTTCAGGTACTGGAAGAACTGTTCCGCGGTGATGTAGCCGGGGGCGGTGGCGAACCGCATGTCGTTCGCCTCCAGCGTATAGGGGATGACGAGTTGGTCACGGTCCCCGGCCTCGATCCAATGGGGCAGATCGTCGTCATAGGTGTCGGAAATCCAGTCGAACGCTCCCGCTTCGGCGGTCAGCCGGACCGTGTTGGCCGAACAGCGGCCGGTGTACCAGCCGCGCGGCGGTGTGCCGACAACTTCGGTATGCAGGCGGATGGCCTCCTCGATCTGGCGGCGCTCCTCCGCTTCCTCCATCCCGCGATGTTCCACCCATTTCAGACCGTGGGAGGCGATCTCCCACCCGGCGGCCGTCATCGCGGCCACCTGTTCCGGGCTGCGGGCAAGGGCTGTCGCCACACCGAAGATGGTGACGGGCAGGCCGCGGGTCGTGAAGATGTCGTGCAGCCGCCAGAACCCCGCCCGCGCGCCGTAATCGTAGATGGATTCCATGTTCCAGTGACGTTCGTCCGGCCATGTGGCGGCACCGGCGATGTCGGACAGGAATGCCTCGGACCCCGCATCGCCGTGGAGGATGGAGTTCTCGCCCCCTTCCTCGTGATTCAGCACGAGGCTGATCGCGACCTTCGCCCCGCCCGGCCAAGCGGCATCGGGGGGCGTGGGCCCGTATCCTGTCAGGTTGCGGGGGTAGCGGGTCATGTCATCTCCGGCAGGGCTGGCGTTCCGGCAGGAAAGACAGGAAACTCCGCCTATGCAAGGAGGGATCGCATGGGTCGGCTGACAACGCATGTTCTGGACACGGCGGCAGGGAAACCCGCGGCAGGGGTCAGGATCGAACTTTTCCGCGGCACGGCGCGTCTGGCAGAGGCCGTGACCAATGCCGATGGGCGCACGGACGCCCCGATGGCCGCACCGCTGGAGGCGGGCAATTACGAGCTTCGCTTTCATGCGGGCGATTATCTGCGCGCTTCGGGGCAGGATGATGCATTTCTGGACATCGTGCCGATCCGGTTCCGTGTTGCGGATGCGGACGCGCATTATCATGTGCCGCTGCTGATCTCTCCGTTCGCCTATTCAACCTATCGGGGAAGCTGACGCGGGCAGGGGATCGTCCAGTTTCAGCCAGCCTTCCTTGGCACGGCGGAACCGCGAGGCGGCTGTCTGGACGAACCGCGCGTCGTCGCCCGCGGAAATGGCACTGACCGAAATCTCCGCGCGTGACACGTCAAGGACGTTGAAGCTGTTTTCCTGATTGCGCAGCCGGTCCGACAGACCGGTGCCGGCCTGCACGAACAGCAGACCCGGCGCTGTGGTGAAGGGGCCGATATGGGTGGTGTGGATATGGCCGCACAGCACCACGTCCGCGCCGCAATCGGCCAGCGCCTTCAGGGCCTTGGCCGATCCGCGCATCAGACGCTTGTCCGTGCCCTCCAGATGTTCCAACGGATGGTGCAGGACGACGACGCGGGCCTTGTCGCCGGCATCGGCAAAGGCGTTGCAGACGCGGCGCAGCGCATGGCTGGACAGCTTGCCCGACTGGTGCGCCCAGCGGTTGACCGTATTCACGCCCACGACCTTGATGCGGTCGTTCTCGAATGTCGGTTCCAGATCGCGACCGATGTATTCTCGGTACCTGTCCCACGGGCGGGTCAGCCTGACCCAAAGGTTGTCCAGCGGGGTGTCGTGATTGCCCGGCACGGCCAGCACCGGGGCGGTGATGCGATCGATGAAAGCCCGCGCCTCCTCGAACTGCCAGCGGCGGGCGCGCTGCGTGAAGTCGCCGGAAATGACGCACAGGTCCGGTTTCAGCGCGTTGGTCTGTTCAAGCAACGGCTCCAGAAGCGCGGGGGAGGTGCGGCCGAAATGCAGGTCGGACAGGTGGACGATGCGTCTCATGCAGTCTCCACCCGGTCCGCCTCGGCCGGAAGGATAATGGACAGGGCATCGGGCAGGATCTCGAACTTCAGGGGTGTCTTCATGCGGGATTTCTCGCCGTCATAGGCGACCAGCAGGTCACGCCTGCCGGTATCGATGGAAAGGTTGTCGACATGCAGCAGATCGACGTCGCGTCCCAGCTTCACGTTGCGGAAGCAAAGCCGCCACGTCGTCCGCAAAAGTGCCAGCCGCCCTTCGGCATGGGTGATGAACACCACAAGATCGTCATTGCTGATCTCCGCCGCGCCGGGAAGGCCGAAGCGATCCAGCTGATAGGCGGAACGCGCGACGAACACGAGCGGGGTGGTGATGTGGCGTTCCTGACCGTCGATGGTCAACGTGATGCGCCAGGGCTTGCGATAGCTCATGAAGGTCTTGAGCACGGACCAGTGCGCCATGATGCGGCGACGGCCCCAGCGGCGATAGACCGATTCGCGCTGTTTCAGGATCGCGGGATAGATGCCGAGGCTGGCATTGTTCAGGAACACCTTCCCGTTCACCGCGCCAACGGAGATGCGGTGGGCGTGCCCGTTCAGGATGGCCTGCGCGGCCTCCGCCGGTTCCTGCGACAGTTGCAGCCCACGCGCGAAGTAGTTGAAGGTGCCAAGCGGCAGCACGGCCATTGTGGCATCCGTGTTCACCATGGCATTGGCGACCCCCATCACCGTGCCGTCACCCCCGGCGGCCACGATGGTGGTGAACCCGTCCGCGATGGCCTTGCGGACGGTATCCTCCAGATCCTCGCCCTGCTTCCAGCGGCGCAGGGTGGCGGTGCCGAACACCTTCATCGCCACGTCGATCGCTTCGGCGTCGTGGCTGTTTCGACCCGAATTCGGGTTTGCGATCACGCAGATCGTGGCAGGGTCGAGGGGCATCGGCATCTCCTGTGCGAACGGGTGGCAACGCGGCTGCGCGGCCTTCGGTTTCCCCGTCCGTCACATGGGAGCGATGATACCGTCAGTTCAGGCAATCGGTCAGCGTGTCGGCCAGCCCCTGCATCAGTTCGCCGTACAGCCGGGGGCCGGGGGAAAGCTTGGAACCCTCCGGGTCCAGTTCCGGGCCAAGCTTCACGCCCGCATCCTGTGCCATCTGTTCGGCCAGCTTCGGATCATGCTGCACTTCGGGGAAGATGCAGGTGGCGGGACCGGCTTCTGCCCTGATCTCCGTCAACCGTCTGGCCGAGGGGGAGGACGCGTCGCCGGCAGAGATCGCGCCTGCAACCGTCAGCCCGTAATGATCCGCGTAATAGCCGTAGGCGTCGTGGAAGACCACGAAGGGTTTGTCCTTCACGGAGGCCAATTGCGCCGTCAGGTCCGCATCGAGCTGCTGGATGTCGTCTTTGGCGGTCGCGGCGTTGGCGGCATAGGCGGCGGCGTTGCCGGGGTCGATCTGCGACAGTTCGCGGGCGATGACGTCCAGCCACAGGGTGGCATTTTCGGGATCCAGCCACGCATGGGGATCGAGCCCGTCATGGCTGTGATCGTGTCCCTCATGCCCGTGGTCATGGTCGTGATGCGCGTGGCCGTGATCGTCCTCGCCCCCGGCGTGATCATGGCCTTCGTGGTCATGGCCTTCGGCATACTGGCGGGCCTGCAATCCGTCCACGTGCAGAAGTTCCAGCGCATTGCCGTTCAAGGCACCAAGGGCGGAGGTCAGCCAAGGCGTCATCTCCGGCCCCAGCCAGATCACGAGATCGGCGTTCTGCAACGCACCTGCCTGGCTTGGCTTAAGCTGGAAATTGTGCGGATCGCTGCCCGGTGGCAGGATCAGATCCGGTGTGCCCGTATCGCCCATCACCTGCGCCACGAGCGAGTGGACGGGGGAAATATCGGTCACGACTTTCACGTCGGCCAAGGCGGGGGTGGCGAGTGTCGCCAACAGGAGCGATATGGTATAACGCATCTTCTTGCCCTTTCATCTGTCGGATCGAGGCATTATATGTTACACTATAACACGTCAAGAGGTGGCTCATGGACCCGCATCCCTTCGCCCGTCACGATCACACGCATTGCGCGGGCGACGTCATGACACGGGCCGAGGCGATGGCCCGCGAAAGGCGCCTGCGCCTGACGCCCGTCCGCCGTCGGGTGCTGGAGATCCTGCTGGAGGAGCATCGCGCATTGGGTGCCTATGACGTGCTGCAGCGACTGGCGCAGGAGGGGTTCGGCAACCAGCCCCCCGTCGCCTATCGCGCGCTGGAATTCCTGGTGGAACAGGGGCTGGCCCATCGCATCCGCCGCCTCAATGCCTTCGCCGCCTGCATGCACCCGGGCGAAGCGCATGCCCCCGCCTTTCTGATCTGCCGGTCCTGCAACATCGTCGCCGAAGCCGATGCGGATTCCGTGCGCAGTGCGTTGGAGGATGCGGCAAGCGGGCTGGGCTTCATCATCGAACGGTCCAACATCGAGGCGTTGGGCCTTTGCCCCGCCTGCCGCGAACGTGAGGCCGCATGAGCCTGATCGCTGCCGAAAACGTCAGCGTCACGCTGGGTGCGCAGCCGGTCCTGCGCGACGTGTCGCTGGCCCTTCATCCGGGGGAGATCGTGACGATCGTCGGACCGAACGGATCCGGCAAGTCCACCCTTCTGCGGACGTTGCTGGGCATCCTGCCGGTGGATGCGGGGCGGGTGACGCGGGCGTCCGGCCTGCGCGTGGGATACGTGCCGCAAAAGCTGGCGATGGACCCGACGCTGCCGATGCACGTCGCGCGGTTCCTGTCCCTGCCAAGGCGGCGGTCGGCAGGCGATATTGCGGTGGTGCTGGCCCGGGTGGGTTTGTCTGATGTGGAACGGCGACCGATGTCGGGATTGTCGGGCGGGCAGATGCAGCGGGTGCTGCTGGCCCGTGCGCTTCTGGCCAAACCGCAGGCGATCCTGATGGACGAACCGACCCAGGGGCTGGACCAGCCGGGGGAAGCGGCCTTTTATCGCCTGTTGGAGGAGGTGCGTTCGGAAACCGGGGCCGCCGTCCTGATGGTCAGTCACGATCTGCATGTGGTCATGGCCGCCTCCGACCGGGTGATCTGCCTGAACGGGCATGTGTGCTGCGAAGGCACACCGCGCGTCGTGTCGAACGCGCCGGAATACCGAGCGCTGTTCGGAGAAGGCACCAGCGGGGCGCTTGCGCTCTACCGGCACCATCACGACCACGGACATGACGGGTGCAACCATGCTTGACGATTTTCTTGTGCGTGCGGCCGTCGCGGGCGTTGGTGTGGCACTGGCCACCGGGCCTTTGGGCGTGTTCGTCGTGTGGCGGCGTATGGCGTATTTCGGCGATGCGACGGCGCATGCGGCGATCCTTGGCGTGGCGCTGGCCTTGGCGACGGACCTGCCTGTTGCATTGGGCGCGGCGCTGGTTGCGGGGGCCATGGGGCTGACCGTTGCCGGCCTGACGGGACGGGGCTGGGCCTCCGATACCGTGCTGGGCGTGCTGGCCCATGCGGCACTGGCGCTTGGTCTTGTGGGCATCAGCTTCGTCAATTCCGTGCAGCTGAGCCTTGAGAGTTTTCTGTTCGGCGACATTCTTGCCGTTTCCCGCGCCGATCTTGCCACGATATGGGGCGGGGCGGTTCTGGTCATCGCGCTGATCCTTTGGCGCTGGAACCGTTTGCTGATCACCACGGTCAGCGAGGATCTGGCCCATGCCGACGGCATATCCCCCAACCGCGAACGGCTGGTGCTGACGCTGGCGCTGGCGCTGGTCGTCGCGTTGTCGCTGAAGATCGTGGGGGCGCTGCTGATTTCCGCGCTGCTGATCATTCCCGCTGCCGCGGCGCGTGCGCTGTCCCGCGGGCCGGAGGCGATGGCCGTGGGCGCAACCGTCATCGGGGCCGTCGCGGCGCTGGCGGGGCTTTGGGCCTCCTACCATTTCGACACGCCTGCAGGCCCGTCCATCGTGACGGCGGCGGCGGCGATGTTCACCGCCGCCGCCGTGGTGGGCCGCCTGCGCCGGACCTGACGCGGGCGGCACCCTGCCGGATCAGCGCTGGCGGCGGACGGCCAGCCAGTTGTTCCATTGCTGTTCGCTGCCGCGATAGGCGTTGATGTCGACCCGCCCTTCGATGCCGGGGATCAGGCCCGTGCCGGTATATTGCCAGAACGTCCAGTCATGGCCCGGATGCACTTCCGAAGGGTGGCCCGCCACCGAACGCAGCCAGAACTCCACCCCCGGAACGCGCCACATCTCGTTGTCGCGGAAGAAGTCCACGGTCAGATAGACGATCGGGCGCTGGCCGTAATACTGCGTCATGATCGAGGCGTAGACGGCGGCGTCCCTGCGCACCTCCTCAGGCGGGGGACGGCGGTTGCAGGTGCGCGAGGTGGGCGTCCATTCCATGTCCAGCACGGGGGGCAGGTCACCCGCCCGGCGCGGGACGTTCGCGATGTACCACGCAGCCTGCTCCTCTGCCGTGCGGCAGAAGTAGTAGTAGTGATAGGCGCTGACAGGCACCCCCGCCGCGGTCGCGGAGGAGAAGTGGTTGCGCAACATGGGGTCGGCGTAATCGCCCCCTTCGGTTGCCTTGATGAAGGCAAAGCGCACGCCGTTGTTGCGCGCAACGCTCCAGTCGATCCGTGTCTGGTAACGGGCCACGTCGATCCCGTGGACGGGATAGGCGGCGGGGACGTTGCGACCGCGCCACGCATAGGGGGCGGCATCGCCGAACTGGCTTGGCAGGCCGCGCACGGGGTCTGGTTCGCGCACGCCGCAGGCGGCAAGGGTTGCAAGGAACAGAAGGGCAAGCAGGCGGAAATGACGCATCGAAGCTCCCGGTGCAGAATCGCTGTTCCTTTTGCACGGGAATGGCCCCGACGTCACGGGGGTGTGAGGGGGCGCGGCGGAACACCGCGCCCCGCAGGCATCAGTTCGGGATCTGGCCCGTGATGCCTTCGACATAGAAGTTCATGCCTGCAAGGTCCGCATCTTCGGGCGTGGCGCCGTCGGCCAGCCATTCGGTGCCGTCCTGCTTGTTCAGCGGGCCGGTGAACGGGTGCAACGTGCCCGCGCCGATGGCATCGCGCACTTCCTCGGCTTTGGCCTTGACGTCGGCAGGGACGGCGTCGGTGATCTCGCCGATCTCTACTTCGCCACCATCGATGCCGGCCCATGTGGCACCCTGTTCATAAGTGCCGTCCAGCAGTGCGCCCACGCGGTCGATGTAATAGGGCGCCCAGTTGTCGATGATCGACGCCACGCGGGGGGCCGGCTTGAACTCCGCCATGTCGGAGGCTTGGCCGAAGCCGATCACGCCGGGGGTCTTGGCCGCCTCGGCCAGCGGGGCGGTGGAATCGGTGTGCTGCAGGACCACGTCCACGCCCTGTTCAATCAGCGCGCGGGCGGCATCCGCCTCTTTCGCGGGGTCGAACCAGGTATAGGCCCAGACGACCGACATCGTGACGTCGGGGTTCACCTTCTTGGCCGCCAGATAGGCCGCGTTGATGCCCTGGATGTTTTCCGGAATCGGGAACGACCCGATATAGCCGATCTTGTGCGATTTCGTCATCATGCCCGCGATGGTGCCCGTGACGGCGCGCCCTTCATAGAAGCGCGCATCATAGGTGGACACGTTGGCATGGTCGCGGCGGTAGCCGGTCGCGTGTTCGAACTTCACGTTCGGGAACTTGGCCGCGACGTTGTTCACCGCGTCCATGTATCCGAAAGAGGTGGAGAAGATGATGTTGCAGCCCGACAGCGCCATCTGCGTCAGCACGCGTTCGCTGTCCGCCCCTTCGGGTACCGATTCCTGATAGGTGGAGGCGTCCACCTTGTCGCCGTATTCCGCAACCAGCGCCTGACGGGCCAGATCGTGCTGATAGGTCCAGCCGCCGTCGCCCACAGGACCGACATAGATGAAGCAGGCCTTCACCTTGTCCATGCCTTGCGCGAAGGACGCGGCGGGCATCGCCATCAATGCGGCGGCGGTTGCCAGAAGCAGTCTGCGTTTCATGTGGTTCTTCCCCTGAAATGATTATCGAGATGCGTGAAAGGTTTTGCCAAGGTCGGCGGGGGCGCCCATCGCCCGCCCGCGCCCCGAGGACATGACGACCAGCACGATGATCGTGATGACGTAAGGCGACATCGACAGATACTCCACCGGAATACGGCTGCCTGCGGCTTGCAGGTTCAGTTGCAGCACGCTGATGCCGCCGAACAGCCACGCGCCCAGCAGGACGCGCCACGGTTTCCAGCTGGAAAAGACGACGATGGCCAGCGCGATCCAGCCCGCGCCCGACGTGATGCCGTCGGTCCATTGGGGCACGCGGATCAGGCTGATATAGGCCCCGCCCATCCCCGCCATCGCACCGCCGAACAGGATTGCCGCGCAGCGGATCCACCGGACCTTGTAGCCGAGCGCGTGAGCCGCATCATGGCTTTCGCCCACCGCCCGCAGCACAAGGCCCGCCCGCGTATGTTTCAGCCCCCACCAGACGGCCGCCACCATGAGGATGGAGGCATAGACCATCCAGTCATGCCCGAACAGGATCGGCCCCAGAACGGGAATATCGGTCAGCCTGCCAAAGGGCAGGTCCTGCGTCAAAGGCGGGCGGATGCCGTTCCAGCCCTGACCGATCAGGCTGGACAGGCCCAGCCCGAACAGCGTCAGCGACAGGCCCGACGCGACCTGGTTGGCCAGCAGCACTTGCGTCAGCAGCGCGAACACCGCCGACAGCGCCGCCCCCGCCGCCGCGCCGCCGAAGAAACCCAGCACCGGATTGCCCGTCTGCACGGCCACCACGAATCCCGTGACGGCCCCGATGATCATCATCCCCTCCACCCCGAGGTTCAGGGTGCCCGACTTTTCCACCACCAGCTCGCCAAGGGCGGCCAGCAGGATCGGAACGGACGCCACGATCAGCGTGGCCATGAGGGTGACGAGGTTGATACCGCCGATGTCCATCACGCAGTCTCCCGTGTTGCCCAGCGGATGCGGTAATTGGTCAGGATGTCCACCGCCAGTAGGAAGAACAGCAGCATGCCCTGAAAGGCCTGAATGGCGGCGGCGGGCAGGCCCAGCATGAATTGTGCCAGTTCCCCACCGATATAGGTCAGCGCCATCAGCAACCCCGCCAGCAGAATGCCGATCGGGTTCAGGCGGCCAAGGAACGCCACGATGATCGCGGTGAAGCCGTAACCTTGCGAGAAGTCGAGGCCGATCTGTCCCGCCGGACCCGTCACCTCGAACAACCCCGCCAGCCCCGCCAGCGTGCCGGAGATGCCGAGGCAGACGATGACCAGCTTCGTCGGCGACACGCCGGCGAAACGGGCCGCGCGCGGGGCCTGTCCCGCAAGCCGGATCGAAAAGCCCAGCATGTGACGTTGCAGCAGGATGTAGGCGAAGATCACGGAGATGAAGGCCACGACCACGCCCCAGTGCATCCCCGTGCCCGCCACCAGTTCAGGGTTGGCGGACGACGCCCATTGCGACAGGTTGCGCGATCCGGGAAAACCGCCGCCCTGCGGGTTGCGCAACGCGCCAAGGGCCATCGATGCCAGCAGGGATTGCGCGACATATACCAGCAGCAGCGACACGAGAATCTCGTTCGTGCGGAACACCGTTCGCAGCACGGCAGGGATCATCGCCCACAGGAACCCGCCCAACGCCCCCGCAATCACCATCAGCGGAAAGATCAGCCGGCTGTCCATCGGATACAGCGCAAGGCCCGCCGCAGCCCCCGTGATCGCGCCGATCACGTATTGCCCTTCGGCACCGATGTTCCAGACACCCGCGCGGAACCCCAGCGACAGACCAATGGCGATCAGGATCAGCGGGCCTGCCTTCACCAACAGCTGCGGGCGCGAATAGGCGGCGAATTGCGGGTTGAACAGCGGGTCCCAGAAGATCGTGCGGATCGCGGCCACGGGGTCCTTGCCCAGCATCGCAAACAGGATGCCGCCCGCGATCATGGTCAGCACGACCGCCAGCAGCGGTGTCGCCACAGCCCATGCACGCGATGGCGTGGCCCGTTTTTCAAGCCGCATCATGGGCCGTCTCCATTCCGTGCACACCGCCCATCATCAGGCCGATCTGGTCCACCGTCAGGCCCGCGACGGGTCGGGGATCGGTCAGGCGGCCTTCGTTCAGTGCGGCGAAGCTGTCGGCGATTTCCAGCAGTTCGTCCAGATCCTGACTGATGACGACGACTGCCGCCCCCGCAGCGGCGCGATCAAGGATCGCCTGCCGGATGGAGGCCGCGGCCAGCGCATCCACCCCCCAAGTGGGTTGGTTGATGACGATGACAGCGGGATCCTGCGACAGCTCCCGCCCCACGACGAATTTCTGAAGGTTGCCGCCCGACAGGGCGCGGGCGGCGACTTCGGTCCCTGGCGTGCGCACGTCGAAATCGCGGATGATGTCTTCGGCAAAGGCACGCGCCTTGCCCCAGTCGATGAAGCCGCGCCGCACGAGCCCCTTGCGAACAGCACCCGACAGCAGCGCGTTTTCCGTCAGCGTCATGTCGGGGGCTGCGGCATGGCCCAGCCGTTCCTCGGGTGCGGAGACGAGGCCCGCACGACGCCGCGCCTCCGGCCCCTTGTCACCGAAAGGCGCGCCGCCGATCCGCACGGTGTCCGCCGCGCCGCGCAATTCGCCGTTCAGGGCCAGCAGCAATTCATCCTGCCCGTTGCCCGCGACGCCCGCGATGCCCAGAACTTCGCCCCGCCGGACGGAAAACCGGATATCCTTCAGCGACGTGCCGAACGGGATGGGGGAAGGGGCGGACAGTCCCGACACCTCCAGCGCGACATCGCCTTTGGCGGTGGCGGCACGGGCGGGTGGGGTCAGGACGGTGCCGACCATCAGTTCGGCCAATTCGCGGGCGGACCGGTCGCGGGGGGTGCAGGTGGCGACGACCTTGCCACGCCGCAGGATCGTTGCCTCGTCGCACAGGCTGCGGATCTCCTCCAGCTTGTGGCTGATATAAAGGATGGCGGTGCCTTCGGCGGCCAGCTTGCGCAGGGTGCGGAACAGGATCTCCACCTCCTGCGGGGTCAGGACGGAGGTAGGCTCGTCCATGATCAGCAGCTTGGGGTCCTGCAGCAGGCAGCGCACGATCTCCACCCGCTGGCGTTCCCCGGCGCTGAGGTCGCCCACGATGCGGTCGGGGTCCAGCGGAAGGCCGTAATTGGCGGATGTGGCACGAATCTGGGCTGCCAGATCGCGCATCGGCGGCGGACCTTCCATGCCAAGCGCCACATTCTCCGCCACGGTCAGTGCATCGAACAGGCTGAAATGCTGGAACACCATCGCAACACCTGCACGACGGGCGGCGGCGGGACGGTCGGGGGCGTATTCCTGCCCCGCCAGAATCATCGTTCCGGCGTCAGGCTTCACAAGGCCGTAGATCATCTTCACGAGCGTGGATTTCCCCGCCCCGTTTTCGCCCAGAAGGGCATGAACCTCGCCCCTCCCGATGGCGAAGCCCACCTCGCTATTGGCCACCACGCCGGGATAGGCCTTGGTCAGGCCGTCCAGCCGCAGCAGCACGTCGCTCCCTGTCATCCGCGATCTCCGTCTCGGTTGTCTTTTGGGTGGTCTTCAGTCTCAATAGTTGCGATGCCACCCCGACTGCAATGGCCTGCGGATGCTTGCCAAGGGTCGGATCGCCGATCGGGCAGGTGATCCGCTGCGGATCGTGCCCCAGTGCGGCCAGACGGGCACGGAAACGCGCGGCCTTTGTGGCCGATCCGATCAGGCCCGCAAAAGCGAATCCGTGGCCCAGAAGGCGATGGCAGATCTCCAGATCGAAGGCATGCGAATAGGTGAGGATCAGGTGTTCCGCATCATGCGGCGCCGTCACGGCAAGGGCGGGCAGGTCGGCATCCCAGCGGCAGGCGATGCCGGTCGCGGGAAAGCGGTCTGCTGCGGTATCGAGCCATGTGATCGCGATACCCGGCAGGGGGGCAATGACATCGACCAGCGCCCGGCCCACATGCCCCGCGCCCCAGATCCACAGCTGGCGGGTGGGGCGGGCCACGGGTTCCACCATCCATCCTTGCACCATATGCGGCGCGACGGCCTGCCCGTGGCGGGCGCGGCGCAGCAGGCGGGCGACGGGTAGCGGCATCTCCCCCGCACCGCGCGCGATGACCTCCCCCTCCGGCACATGGTCCCAACGTTCAGACCAGAGCGTGACCGCCCCGCCGCAGCATTGCCCCAAGGATGGCCCGAGCGCGTGGCGTGTCGTGCCCGAAGCGCCCGCACGGGCGGCTCGGATCGCCTCCCACTCCAACGCGCCGCCGCCTATGGTGCCCTGCGTTCCGCCTTCCCAGACCAGCATCGACGCCCCTACCTCGCGCGGGGACGATCCTTCGACCCTTGCGACCACGATGCGGGTGACGGGGCCGTGGGCGGCGATGGCGCGGGACAGGGCGGTGGTGTCAAACATCCTGCACCGCCCTCAGGATGCGTTCGGGCGTGGCGGGTGCGTCGATCAGGCCGCCGCCTGCCGCGCGGACCGCGTCCTGCAGCGCCATGAAGACGGAAATGCCCAGCATGAAGGGCGGCTCCCCCACGGCCTTCGACCGGCCCACCGTATCCTCGGGGTTGGGGCGACCCCACAGTGCGACGTTGAAGATACGCGGACGGTCCGAACAGGCAGGAATCTTGTAGGTGGAGGGCGCGTGGGTCGTAAGCGCGCCCTTGTCATTCCAGACCAGTTCCTCCGTCGTCAACCAGCCTGCGCCTTGGACATAGGCCCCTTCGATCTGGCCGATATCAAGCGCGGGGTTCAGGCTGTTGCCCGTGTCGTGCAGGATGTTGGCGCGCAGGATGCGCGATTCGCCGGTTAGCGTGTCGATCACGACCTCGGACACCGCCGCGCCATAGGCGAAGTAGAAGAAGGGGCGGCCCGTGCCGTTCTTGCGGTCCCACGTGATCTTCGGCACCTTGTAGAACCCCGTGGCCGACAGCGAGACGCGGGACTGATAGGCAATCTGCGCGGCTTCGGCGAAGGTCATGGTGCGGTCGGCGGTGGTGACGTGACCGTCGGCGAAACTGGCCCCGCCCAGGGCATCGGCGATCCGGTCGCGGATCGTCAGGCACGCCGCCCGCGCCGCCATGCCGTTCATGTCCGACCCCGACGATGCGGCGGTGGCAGAGGTGTTGGGCACCTTGCCCGTATCGGTGGCCGTGATCTTCACCACCGACGGATCGACCCCGAAGACGGAGGCCGCCACCTGCGCGACCTTCTGGAACAGGCCTTGCCCCATCTCCGTCCCGCCGTGGTTCAGGTGGATGGACCCGTCCTGATACACATGCACCAGCGCCCCCGCCTGATTGAGCCATGTGAGCGTGAAGGAGATCCCGAACTTCACCGGCGTCAGCGCGATGCCCTTCTTCAGGATGTCGTTGTTCGCATTCCAGTCGGCCACGCCACGGCGGCGCGCGGCATAATCCGAAGTTCGCTCCAGCTCCTCCACCAGCCCATGCGCGATGAAATCCTCCACCGGCATGTGATAGGGGGTGGTCTGGATGGCGGGATCTGGAATGGGGGCGGGTGCGGCAGGACGCTCCACTCCTTCCTGACCCTGCGAGGTCAGGTCGACCTCGTCCTGCGCGGCATCCTGACGGGCGGCCAGGTCGGATATGCTTCGGACTGCAGGGCGGGCGATCGGGGGGGTCGTCCCATCCTGCGCCTTATCCCCGTTCAGAACATTTTCGGCTGACATGTCTCGGGGCGTATTGGGGGAGAGGGACTGCATCATCCGTCCACCGCCCTCTGCTCCCGTCGATGGGAGGGTGGGAACCCGAGTCGCGGGGGCGGGCGGCGGAGACGGCGGCGTTCCTGCCTCCTTCAGTGAGCGGATATCGCGATCAGGCCCGACGGACAGTGCCGAGACGCTGTCGCGGCGGTCGGATGCCGGACGCTGCCCCGGCGTCGGATTGATTTCAAAACCAGCGGCCACGGATAGGGCGTCCGGTCCCGGAGAAATGGATACTGTCCCCATCGCGTCATAGAAGTTGGCCCGACGCACCTCCAGCGGATCGCGGTTCAGATGGTGGGCGACATGGTCCACCACGCGTTCGATCCCGATCATCCCTTGCGGGCCGCCGAATCCGCGGAATGCGGTCGCACTCTGGGTGTTGGTGCGCAGCCTGTGGCTCTCGATGCGGATGGCAGGCAGGTGATAGCAGTTGTCGGCATGCAGCATCGCGCGGTCGGCCACGGCCAGCGACAGGTCCTGTGCCCAGCCACAGCGCATCAGGTGGCGGAACTCCAGCCCCGCGATCCGGCCCTTATGATCGAAGCCCGCACGGTATTCGATCCTCAGGTCATGGCGCTTGCCCGTGATCATCATGTCGTCGTCGCGGTCATAACGCATCTTGCAGGGCCGACCTGTCGCGCGGGCGGCAAGGGCGCAGGCGATGGCCAGTGCGTTTCCTTGGCTTTCCTTGCCGCCGAAACCGCCGCCCATACGTCGCACCTCCACCCGCACGGCGTTCATGGGCAGGTGCAGGGCATGGGCGACCTTGTGCTGGATCTCCGTCGGGTGCTGGGTGGAGGCGTGGACGACCATGTCGCCGCCTTCCTGCGGAATCGCCAGCGATACCTGACCCTCCAGATAGAAATGCTCCTGTCCGCCCACCTCCATCCGGCCTTCGATGACATTGGGGGCAGCGGCGATGGCGACGGCGGGGTCGCCCTTCTGCCAGATCACGGGGCCATCCTCGAACCGGCTGCCCGCTGCCATCGCCTCGTCCACCGTCAGGATCGGCGTTACGGGCGCATAATCCACGCGGGCAAGGCGGGCGGCCTTGCGTGCGGCCAGATGGCTGGTCGCCACTACGATGAACAGGGGTTGGCCCAGATAATGCACATCTCCCCCTGCCAGCAACGGCTCGTCATGGGTCGAAGGGGAACAGTCGGGCATCGGATCGGGATCGGCAATCACCGCGACCACGCCGGAGGCCGCGCGGACCGGAACAAGATCCATCCCCCTGATCCGCCCCCGCGCGATGGAGGACAGGCCAAAGGCAAGGTGCAGCGTGCCCTGCGCGGTCGGGATATCGTCGACGTAGCGTGCGCCGCCCGTGACATGCAGGGGGGCGGCGTCATGGGGCAGGGATTTGCCGATGCTCATGCCGACACCTCGAGGACGGAGACTGGACCGCCCGAAAGGTCGTGGATATAGCGGACCAGCAGGTTCCGCGCGACGGCCAGACGATAACCGGCGCTGGCCCGCATGTCGGACAGGGGCACGAAATCCTGCGCGAACGCTTCGGGGACGGGGCGCAAGGGCTGGCCGATCAGCGCCGCCTCCACCGCCATGGCCCGTTTTGGGATGGCGGCCATTCCGCCAAAGGCGATGCGGGCATGGGAGACGATGCCATCCGCGACAGTCACGTTGAAGCAGCCGCAGATGGCGGAGATGTCCTGATCGAGGCGTTTGGAAACCTTGTAGCACCGCAGGGCAGGGGCTTGGGCGGGAATTGTCACCGCCTCCACGAACTCCCCCTCCCGCCGGTCCTGCTTGCGGTAATCGAGAAAGTAATCTTCCAACGCGATCTCGCGGCGGGTGTGGCCACGTCGCAGATGCAGCATGGCGCCCAGCGCGATCAGTGCGGGCGGCCCGTCCCCGATGGGTGATCCGTTGGCGATGTTCCCGCCGATCGTGGCCGCATTGCGCACGGGGGGCGAGGCGAAACGGCGCAGCAACTCCCCCATGCTGGGATGAATGTCCCGGATCGCGTCATGCAGGGCCGCGATGGTCACACCTGCGCCGACGTGGATCGTGTCGCCCTCCTGCGTGATGCGCTGCATGTCCGCCACACCGTTCAGGAAAATGACGGGCGACACCTCGCGCAGCGCTTTCGTCACCCACAGGCCCACATCGGTGGCCCCCGCGACCAGCGTCGCCTCTGGGTGGGAGGCGTAGAGCGTCGCCAGCCCGTCGATGCTGCGGGGGCGGCGATGGAGGGTGGAGGCGGCACCGTCATCCTCGGCGAGGATATCGGGTTCGGGCGGAGCGTCCAGCCAATCGGCCTGCGGTTGCTGCGCCGCCTGTTCCGCCGCGCGGATGATGGGGGCGTATCCCGTGCAGCGGCACAGGTTGCCCGCCAGCACGTCGTCGTGATCCGTGCGGCCCGTGGCATGGGCGCAGGCCATCGACATCACGAAACCGGGGGTGCAGAAGCCGCATTGGCTGCCGTGGCAGTCCACCATTGCCTGCTGCACGGGGTGGGGGCGTCCGTCGGGGGCGGCCAGACCTTCCACCGTGCGGACGGCCTTGCCATGCAATTGCGGCAGGAACAGGATGCAGGCGTTCAGCGCCTTCGGGCCGCCATCATCCGTGACCATGACGGTGCAGGCGCCGCAATCGCCTTCGTTGCAGCCTTCCTTCGTGCCGGTCAGGCCGCGATCTTCCCGCAGCCAGTCAAGCAGTGTCCGGGTGGGGCGGGCATCCGCGATGCGGACGGGCGTTCCGTTCAGCTGAAACGCAATCTCCATTCGTTCGACCTGTCCGCGGTACTGGAAGTGAGCCCCGGTGGGCGGCCCCGCCCGATGCGGCGTAGAACGGGACGCTTACCAAAAAAGCTTGCGGCGCAGGCATCTGCCCGGTCAACAGGCAACATGCGTTTCGTGAACGGGTTTTCGGACAGTGCCGCTTTTACGGGCGAACTTGCCGCGTTAAGATGCGGCATGTCACATCCTGTCCGCTTCATCCATCTTCGCGTCCACACCGAACATTCGCTTCTTGAGGGGGCGGTGCCGGTGAAAAAACTGGTCAAGCTGTGCGAGGCGGCGAAGATTCCCGCCGTTGCGGTGACCGACACCAACAACATGTTCGCCGCGCTGGAGTTTTCCGTCACCGCCGCAGGTGCGGGCGTGCAGCCGATCGTGGGGTGCCAGATCTCTCTGGACTACGATCCCGCGCAGCCGGGGGAAAAGCTGCGGCCTGCGGCGCCCCTTGTCCTTCTGGCGCAGGACGAGGCGGGATACATGAACCTGATGAAGCTGTCCTCCTGCCTGTATGTGGACAAGGGCGGGCAGTTGCCGCAGGTGACGCTGGATGAGATTGCGACCTATTCCGACGGGCTGATCTGCCTGTCCGGCGGGCCGGACGGGCCGGTGGGGCGGCTGCTGCGGAATGGCCAGCGCCCCAAGGCCGACGCGCTGCTGCGCCGCTTGGCCGCGATCTATTCCGATCGTCTGTATGTCGAGCTGCAACGCCATCCGGGAGAAGGCGGCAGGCTGACCGAGGCGGAGGTGCTGTCCGAACGCGGGCATGTGGAGATGGCCTATGCGCTGGGCCTGCCGCTGGTCGCCACCAACGACGTCTATTTCCCCAAGGCGGAGATGTACGAGGCGCATGACGCTTTGATCTGCATCGCAGAGGGTGCCTATGTCGACCAGCAGCAGCCGCGCCGCCGCCTGACGCCCCAGCATTACTTCAAGTCCGAAGCCGAGATGTGCGCCCTGTTCGCCGATCTGCCCGAGGCGTTGGAAAATACGGTGGAGATTGCCCGTCGCTGCGCCTTCAAGGCCGCGAAACGTGCGCCAATCCTGCCCCGTTTTGCCGAGGACGAGGTGGAGGAGTTGCGTCGTCAGGCCCGCGCGGGGCTTGAGGCGCGTCTGGCCGTGATCCCCCATGCCGTGACGGTGGAGGACTACAACGCGCGTCTCGATTTCGAGCTGGGCATCATCGAGAAGATGGGCTTTCCCGGTTATTTCCTGATCGTGGCCGACTTCATCGCCTATGCCAAGGACAACGGGATTCCCGTGGGGCCGGGGCGGGGGTCGGGGGCGGGCAGTCTTGTTGCCTATGCGTTGCGGATCACCGACCTCGATCCCCTGCGCTATGCCCTGCTGTTCGAACGCTTCCTGAACCCCGAACGCGTGTCGATGCCCGATTTCGACATCGACTTCTGCATGGACCGGCGCGAGGAGGTCATCCGCTACGTCCAGAAGAAATACGGGCGCGACAAGGTGGGGCAGATCATCACCTTCGGCGCACTGCTGTCCAAGGCCGCCGTGCGCGACGTGGGTCGTGTCTTGCAGATGAGCTTCATGCAGGTCGATCGCCTGTCGAAGATGATCCCGTTGGAAGGTGTGAAGCCCGTCTCCATCGCCAAGGCGCTGGCGGACGAGCCGCGGCTGCGCGAAGCTGCGAAGGAGGAGGTGGTCGCCCGCCTTCTGAACTACGGCCAGCAGGTCGAAGGGTTGCTGCGCAATGCGTCCACCCATGCGGCAGGCGTGGTGATCGGTGACCGGCCGCTGGACGCGCTGGTGCCGCTGTATCAGGATCCGCGGTCGGACATGCCCGCCACCCAGTTCAACATGAAATGGGTCGAGGCGGCCGGGTTGGTGAAGTTCGACTTCCTTGGCCTCAAGACGCTGACGGTGATCCAGAACGCCATCGACCTGATCCGTGGCGGAGGTCGAGACCTGCACGTCGCGCCGGACGGGCGGCAGTTGTACGAGCCTGTGAAGGGCGCCGAAAACGACATCGGCCACATCCCTCTGGACGATGCGGCAACGTACGAACTTTATGCGGCGGCCAAGACCGTGGCGGTGTTCCAGGTGGAATCCAGCGGCATGATGGATGCCCTGCGGCGCATGAAGCCGACCTGCATCGAGGACATCGTGGCGCTGGTGGCCCTTTACCGCCCCGGCCCGATGGAGAATATCCCGACCTATTGCGAAGTGAAGAACGGTCTTCGGGATCTGGAATCGATCCACCCGACCATCGACTTCATCCTTGCCGAAACGCAGGGCATCATCGTCTATCAGGAGCAGGTGATGCAGATCGCGCAGGTCATGGGCGGATACTCCCTTGGCGGGGCCGACCTTCTGCGCCGCGCGATGGGCAAGAAGATCGCCGAGGAGATGGCCAAGGAACGACCGAAGTTCATCACCGGCGCGGCGGAGACGCACGGCATCGACGCCAAGAAGGCGGGCGAGGTGTTCGACCTTCTGGAGAAGTTCGCAAATTACGGCTTCAACAAGTCGCACGCGGCGGCCTATGCCGTCGTCAGCTATCAGACCGGCTGGCTGAAGGCGAACCATCCGGTCGAATTCATGGCTGGTGTCATGAACTGCGATATCGACCTGACGGACAAGCTCGCCATCTACAAGCGCGAGGTCGACAAGCTGGGTATCGAGACGGTGCCGCCTTGCGTCAATCGCAGCCTCGCCACGTTCAGTGTGCGGGAGGGCAAGCTGGTCTATGGCCTTGGTGCGCTGAAGAACGTGGGTGTTGAGGCGATGAAGCTGATCGTCGAAGGGCGGGGCGGCAAACCCTTCGTCAGCCTGTTCGACATCGCGCGGCGGGTGGACCTGAAGCGCGTCGGCAAGCGTCCGATGGAGATGCTGGTGCGGGCCGGCGCCTTCGACATGCTGGACCGCAACCGCGCCCGCGTGTTCGACGCTCTGGACGGGCTCGTCGCCTATTCGGCAGCAGTGCACGAGGCGCGGGCGTCTGCGCAGGTGTCGCTGTTCGGGGAGGCGGGCGAGGATCTGCCCGAATCCCGCATGGCCAGCCGCGACGACTGGCTGCCGGTGGAGCGTCTGACCGAGGAGCATAAAGCCATCGGCTTTTATCTGTCCGGCCATCCGCTGGACGATTACATGGGGCCGCTGCGCCGCAAGAACGTCATGACGCTGGTGGAACTGACTGCCGCCGCGCAGGGCGGTCCGAAGGTGGCAAAGCTGGCCGGATCGGTATCGTCCAAGCAGGAACGCAAGTCGGCGCGCGGCAACCGCTTCGCCTTCGTGCAGTTGTCGGATCCGACGGGCCTGTATGAGGTGACGGTGTTTTCCGACACGCTGGAACAGGCGCGAGAGTTGCTGGAGCCGGGAACGAATGTCGTCCTGACCGTGGAGGCGACACTGGAGGGCGATACGCTGAAGCTGCTGGCACGTGCCGCGCAGCCCATCGACAGCGTGGCGGCAGAGGCCGGAGGCGGCGGCTTCCGCATTCATCTGGAACGGGCGGAAGCGGCGGCCTCGGTAGCCGCGCTGTTCTCGCGCCTTGGCGGCAATGGCCGCGGGCAGGGGGAAATCCGGTTCTGCGTCACGGATGGCGACGGGCGGGAAATCGACCTCGCGCTGCCCGACCGTTATCCCGTGAACCCGCAGGTCAAGGGCGCGATCAAGGCGATGCAGGGCGTCGTGATGATCGAGGAGTTGTAGGGCCAGATCCGGTTCACGGATTTACGACGCCAATCTCCAGATCGGCCGTTCGGCAGCCAGATCCGACCGCCTTTCGGGAAGGCCGGGGGTGATCCCCTGAGGGGGCAGCATTTCGTGGCTGCCCTCTGAAGCACAGCCCCCGTGCCTGTTCACCAGTGCGGCGGGCGCTGATCGGCCAGCGGTAAGGTGCCGCCCTCGGCCTCCCGCTCCGCCTCGCGATCCATCAGCAGTCCGACGCGGCGGGACAGCCGGTCGATCTCCCGCGTCTGGCGGGTGACCACATCGGACAGATCTTCCACCATTCGGGTCAGATGCGCGATCTGTTCCTCTATCCGTTCCATGTTCCCTTCGGCGGCTTGTCGCCCGCCGCCCCTTCCGATAATGCCTTGGCCCGACAGCATAGCGAAGGGTCCGACCATGGCCAAGGACAAGTCACCCCGCCGCCCGCGCGCGGAAACGCCCAAGGGCTTCCGCGATTATTTCGGGGCGGATGTCACCGAACGCAAGGTGATGCTCGACTCCATCGCCGAGGTGTATCACCGCTACGGCTTCGATCCACTGGAAACATCGGCGGTGGAGACTGTGGAGGCGCTTGGCAAGTTCCTGCCCGACGTGGACCGCCCGAACGAAGGCGTCTTCGGCTGGCAGGACGAGGACGAGCAGTGGCTTGCCCTCCGCTACGACCTGACCGCCCCCTTGGCGCGGGTTGCGGCGCAATTCCGCAACGACCTGCCCAGCCCGTATCGCCGCTATGCGATGGGTCCGGTGTGGCGCAACGAAAAGCCGGGTCCGGGTCGCTTCCGCCAGTTCTATCAATGCGATGCCGATACGGTGGGTGCACCCTCGGTCGCGGCGGATGCCGAAATCTGCGCCATGCTGTCGGATGCGCTGGAAAGGGTCGGCATCCCGCGCGGCGATTATCTGGTGCGTGTAAACAACCGCAAGGTTCTGAACGGCGTGATGGAAGTCGCGGGCGTGTTGGACCCTTCCGACCCAGACCGTTTCGCGCAGGAACGCGGGATCGTCCTGCGGGCGATCGACAAGCTGGATCGTCTGGGCGAGGCGGGCGTGCGTGCTTTGCTGGGCGCGGGCCGCAAGGACGAGTCGGGCGATTTCACCGACGGCGCAGGTCTGTCGGACGAACAGGCCGAGGTCGTGATGGGCTTCATGGCCGCCAAACGCGCCACGGGCGGTGAGACGGCGGCGCGTCTGCGCGAGCTGGTTGGCAATTCCGTGGTCGGGCTGGAAGGCGTGCAGGAGCTGGAGACGATCGCGGAGATGCTGGACCGTCAGGGCTACGCCTCCGACCGGATCGAAGTGGACCCGTCCGTCGTGCGGGGCTTGGGCTATTACACCGGCCCCGTATTCGAGGCGGAGCTGACCTTCGAGATCTTCGACGAAAAAGGCAACAAGCGGCAATTCGGCAGCGTTTCCGGTGGCGGGCGATACGACGATCTGGTCAAGCGGTTCACGGGTCAGGCCGTGCCTGCCACAGGCGTGTCCATCGGCGTGGACCGCTTGCTGGCCGCCCTGCGTGCCAAGGGCCGCATGGGAGAGGTGGCGCAGGGCCCCGTGATCGTGACCGTGATGGACCGCGACCGCATGGCGGATTACATGGCCATGGCTGCCGATCTGCGAAGCGCCGGCATCCGGGCGGAGGTCTATCTCGGCAACCCGAAGAACTTCGGAAACCAGTTGAAATACGCCGACAAACGCCAGTCCCCCATTGCCGTCATCCAGGGCGGGGACGAGGCGGGCAAAGGCACCGTCATTCTCAAGGATCTGATCCTTGGGGCGAAGATCGCCGAAGGGGCAAGCCTCGAGGAATGGAAAGCCCGCCCCGCGCAGGTCGAGATACCACGTGGCGATCTGGTGGCCGAAGTGCGGAAGATGCTGGAATGAAGTCCGAAATCCGCGCCGAGGCGGAGCGGTTCTTCGCCGCCTTCCAATCCGCAGGTGCGCTGCCGGTGGAGGCGGACATCCTGCTGCCCGCCGAAACCCTGCTGGACCTGTATGGCGAGGATATCCGCGCCCGCGCCTATGTCACGCAGGACCCACTGCGCGGAGAGATGGTACTGCGGCCCGATTTCACCGTGCCCGTGGTGCAGGCCCACATGGCGCACGGGGCCGATCCCGCGCGATATACCTATATGGGCGAGGTCTTCCGCAAGCAGGACACGCTGGCCCCCCGCGCTGCCGAATACCTGCAGGTGGGCTTCGAGATCTTCGACCGGACCGCTCCTGAACAGGCCGATGCCGAGGTGTTCGCGCTGTTCGCCGGACTGTTGTCCTCGTTGCCGCTGATGCCGCAGACCAGCGACATGGGCATCCTGATGGCCGCCATCCGGGGGCTGGAGACGACGGAAACGCGCCGCGCTGCCCTGCTGCGCCATGTCTGGCGGCCCAAGCGGTTCCGTCATCTTCTGGACCGTTACGCCGGCCGCGCGGCCCCGCATCCCGCACGCGTGCGGTTGCTGAAAGCGTTGGAGGCGGGCAAGCTGCCCAAGGCCGGAGCCCATGTCGGCCTGCGGTCCACGCAGGAAATTGCGGCCCGCATCCATGCGCTGGCCGAAGATGCGGACACGCCTGCGATCCCGCCCAAGCAGGTTGCCCTGCTGGACGACCTGATGGCACTTTCCGGCCCCGCGCCCGAGGTGCTTGAACGGTTGCGCGATCTTGCGGTGGACATGCCCTACATTTCCGACGCGGTGGAACGCCTGGCGGCGCGGCTTTCGGCCCTCAGGGCGCGAGGCATTCCCGTGCAGGATCTGCCATTCGGAACCACGCATGGCCGCACCATGCTGGAATATTACGACGGCTTCGTGTTCAGCTTTCATGCCGCCGATCCGTCGCTGCCTGTGGTGGCCACGGGCGGGCGCTATGACGCGCTGACAAAGGTTCTGGGGCAGGGGCGGTCCATTCCGGCGGTGGGCGGGATCATCCGCCCGCATCTTGTCGCACAGCTGAGGGCGAAATGATGCTGAAGATCGGCGTGCCGTCCAAGGGGCGGCTGATGGAAAAGACCTTCGACTGGTTCGGCCATCGCGGGGTCACCATGCGCCGGACCGGAAACGAGCGGGAGTATTCCGGTGCCGTGGACGGGATCGAGGGCGTGCAGCTCGTGCTTCTGTCGGCGGGAGAGATCCCGCGCGAACTGTCGGCGGGCCGGATCCATCTGGGCGTCACGGGATCGGACCTCGTGCGCGACAAGCTGGCCGACTGGTCCGCACAAGTCACGGAAGTGGAACGACTGGGCTTCGGTCATGCCGACCTGATTCTTGCCGTGCCGTCCGCATGGGTGGATGTGGACACGCTGGACGATCTGGATGCCGCCGCCTCCGCCTTCCGGCGCGTGCACGGCTTCCGGCTGCGGATCGCCACGAAATACCACCGGCTGGTGCGCGACTTCCTGACGGAAAATGGCGTCGCGGATTACCAGCTGGTCGACAGCCAGGGCGCGACCGAGGGCACGATCCGTAACCTGACGGCGGAGGCCATCGCCGACATCACCTCCACCGGCGAGACGTTGCGGGCCAACCACCTGAAGGTGCTGGAGGATGCGGTGATCCACAAGAGCCAGGCCACGCTGTTCGCTGCCCGCAATGCCGACTGGACGGACGCTGCGCCGGTGATGAAGGTGCTGATGGGGCAGCTTGGGCTGGCGATGCCGGACGCGTTCCGTCCCGCCTGAATGGACTGGTTTCGGGGGAAGGCGCAGGCCCTGCTGCCAGTTATCGCGCAGCTTTGCCTGCTGCCCCTCTGGTGTTGAAATGCCGCCCGCGACGGGGCCGATCTGTTCGGACCTTTCCGGAAGTTTACGTGCAAGGCGGTTGGATATGCCCGAAGTTGCCTGACGCGGGCCGTTCAACCCGTCTTTCCGGAACCTGCCCGTTCAGCGCAACCCCATCTCGGCCAGCGCGCGGGCAAGGGCAGTGGGCAGGGGTTCCTCCCGCTCCCGCCCCTCGGGAAGATCGGCGGGGGCGTCCTTGACGTCCAGATAGCGCCAGCCCTGAAAGGCACGGCGCGGTTGCGCTTCTGTCCGCACGATCACGGGATCGAGGATCAGGGCGCAGCGTTCGATCCCGTCCTCGCCCCGCACGGCTTCCAGCCCATTGATGCGCTGGCGGGCCAGAACCAGCCCCTTGAATATCCAGTAGATGGAGCCGCCGCGCAGCAGCTCCTCCTCCCGCTTGGGCCACATGCGGGTGATGTGGCGGGGCGCACCTTGCCAGTGGGTTGCCTGGCGGTGGGCCAGATCCTCGACGCGTTCGGCGCCGACGCAGAGTTTCACGAGGTTCAGGGTCATGGCTTGCAGATAGTGTGTCCTTGGTGCGACGTCCATCTGCCGGGTGTACGTGATGTCCTCTGCGCAAGATTTCTTCGTATTCGGGTTGTAAACTTGCCTTATGAACGATAATCGCGCTTGCGCGCCGTTCGATTTGCTAAAATCATGCGGCGCAGAGAAAGGCGGACCAAACCGCCACTCATACAAGGGAGTTGTATATGAAATTCGCCCATCTTCTGGCGGCGTCCGCGCTTGCCATGACGGCCGCTGCCGGCGCCCATGCCAAGACGCTCGTTTATTGCTCGGAAGGCTCGCCCGAAGGGTTCGACACTGCCACCACGACGGCTGGCACCACGATGGATGCAAGCGCAGGCACTCTCCTGAACGGCCTCGTGCAGTTCGAGCCGGGCACCACCAACGTGGAACCCGCCCTGGCCGAAAGCTGGGAGGTGAGCGAGGACGGCCTCGAATACACGTTCAAGCTGCGTCCGGGCGTGAAATTCCACACCACCGACTATTTCACCCCGACGCGCGAGATGAACGCCGACGACGTGATCTTCTCGTTCCTGCGTCAGGGCAACCCGGACAGCCCCTGGGCCACCTATCTGCCGGGCGTGACCTACGAATACTACACCTCCATGGAGATGCCGACCCTTTTGAAGGAGATCCGCAAGGTCGACGACATGACGGTGACGTTCGCGCTGAACCGCGCCGAGGCGCCGTTCCTTGCCAACCTCGCGATGCCCTTCGCCTCCATCATCTCCGAGGAATACACGAGCCAGCTGGAAGCGGACGGCAACCTGGCCGCGCTGAACAGCCAGCCGATCGGCACCGGCCCGTTCCAGTTCGTGGCCTATCAGCCCGACGCTGTGATCCGCTATCAGGCCAACCCGGACTACTGGAACGGCGTGCAACCGGTCGACAACCTCGTCTTCGCGATCACGCCCGATCCGGCGGTCCGCCGCCAGCGGCTGGAAGCGGGCGAATGCCACGTCATGCCCTATCCCGCGCCCGCCGATATCGAGGCGCTGAAAGGCAACGACGATCTTCAGGTCATGGAACAGCCCGGCCTGAACGTGGCCTATCTGGCCTATAACGCGACCGTTGCGCCCTTCGACAACCCCGAGGTGCGTCGCGCGCTGAACATGGCGATGAATAAGGAAGCGCTGGTCGAGGCGGTGTTCCAGGGCACGGGCGTCGTGGCCAAGAACCCGATCCCGCCGACCATGTGGTCCTATAACGACGCGGTGGAAGATACCCCCTACGATCCCGAAGGCGCAAAGGCGATCCTTGCCGCCGAGGGCGTGGAGAACCTGTCGATGGAAGTCTGGGCGATGCCGGTGCAGCGCCCCTACATGCCCAACGCCCGCCGCACGGCCGAACTGATCCAGTCGGACTTTGCCCAGATCGGCGTGGATGTGTCCATCGTGTCCTACGAATGGGGCGAATACCTCAAGCGGTCCACCGATCCCACCCGCACGGGTGCGGTCATCCTGGGCTGGACGGGCGACAACGGCGATCCGGACAACTTCCTGGCCGTCCTGCTGGGCTGCGCCGCGACGGGCGATGGCGGTGCGAACCGCGCCCAGTGGTGCAACGAGGAGTTCGACGCCCTGATCCAGCAGGCCAAGGTCACGACCGACCAGGCCGAACGTGCGCGGCTGTATGAGGAGGCGCAGGTGATCTTCAAGGATCAGAACCCCTGGGCAACGCTGGCGCATAGCCAGGTCTTCATGCCGATGTCCAAGGACGTCACCGGCTATGTGATGAACCCGCTGGGCCGTCACAGCTTCGAAGGCGTCGACATCGCCGAGTGATCGGCACTGCCACAGTTCCGGCGCGCCGAGGGGGGTTCCCTTCGGCGCGCCCTTAACTTTTCGGGACACCGATGATCAGATTTCTTATTGGCAAGCTTGCCTATCTGATCCCGACCTTTATCGGGATCACGGTCGTGGCCTTCGGCTTCGTGCGGCTTCTGCCGGGCGATCCGGTGCTGCTGATGGCGGGCGAACGCGGCATCTCGCCGGAACGTCACGCGCTGCTGTCGGCGCAGCTGGGCTTCGACCGGCCCATCGTCATGCAGTACCTCGATTTCGTCGCGGGCCTCTTCCAGGGCGATTTCGGCACCTCGCTGGCCACGCGCCGTCCGGTTCTGGACCAGTTCCTGACGCTGTTTCCGGCAACGGTCGAACTGGCGGTCTGTGCCATCATCATCGCCACGCTGATCGGCATTCCGCTGGGCGTGCTGGCGGCGATCAAGCGGGGATCGGCCTTCGACCAGATCTCCATGGGCGCGGCGCTTGTCGGCTATTCTATGCCGATCTTCTGGTGGGGGTTGCTGCTGATCATCCTGTTTTCGGGCATCCTGGGTTGGACGCCGGTGTCTGGACGGATCGACCTTCTGTATTTCTTCCCCAACGGCACCGGCTTCATGCTGATCGATTCCCTGATGTCGGGGCAGTCGGGCGCGTTCAAGTCGGCGCTCAGTCACCTGATCCTGCCGTCTGTCGTGCTGGCCACGATCCCGATGGCCGTGATCGCCCGCCAGTCGCGATCCGCCATGCTGGAGGTGCTGAGCGAGGATTACGTCCGTACCGCCCGCGCCAAGGGCATGTCGGCCTGGCGTGTCGTGGGCGTTCACGCCCTGCGTAACGCCATGATCCCGGTGATCACCACCATCGGTTTGCAGATCGGCGTGCTGATGGCCGGCGCGATCTTGACCGAGACGATCTTTTCGTGGCCGGGCATCGGCAAGTGGATGATCGACAGCATCTCGCGCCGTGACTATCCATCGGTGCAGGGCGGCCTTTTGCTGATCGCGGGCATCGTGATGGTGGTGAACCTGATCGTCGACCTTCTTTATGGCGTGATCAATCCGCGCATCCGGCATTCGTGAGGGACAAGATGACCGCAACCGTCAAACCCGAATCCAACCGTGGCCGCGCCTTGCGCGAGTTCTGGTTCTATTTCAGCGAGAACCGCGGGGCCGTCATCGGTCTGGCCGTCTTTATCGCCCTTGTCTTCATCGCGATCTTCGCGCCCGTTCTGGCCCCCCACAACCCAATCCAGCAATACCGCGATTTCCTGCTGACCCCGCCCTCGTGGCAGGACGGCGGGACAGGGCAGTTCCTGCTGGGCACCGATGCGGTGGGACGCGACGTGCTGTCGCGCCTGATCTACGGGGCGCAGCAATCTCTCATCATCGGCGTGGTGGTGGTGTTCATCGCGCTGGTCGGCGGCATCGTCCTTGGCCTTGTCGCGGGCTTCTTCGGGGGCTGGGTCGACACGGTCATCATGCGGGTGATGGACGTGATCCTCGCCTTTCCGTCGCTGCTGCTGGCGTTGGTGATGGTCGCCATCCTCGGGCCGGGGCTGATGAACGCGATGATTGCCATCGCCATCGTGCTGCAGCCGCACTTCGCACGTCTGACCCGCGCGGCGGTGATGGCGGAGAAGAACAAGGAATACGTCATGGCGGCCCGCGTGGCGGGGGCAGGGCGCTTCCGGCTGATGGTCCGCACCATCCTGCCGAACTGCATGGCGCCCTTGATCGTGCAGGGCACGCTGTCCTTTTCCAACGCCGTTCTGGATGCGGCCGCTCTGGGCTTTCTGGGCATGGGCGCGCAACCGCCGCTGCCCGAATGGGGCACCATGTTGGCCGAAGCGCGGGAGTTCATCCTGCGCGCCTGGTGGGTCGTGACCTTCCCCGGTCTTGCCATCCTGATCACGGTCCTTGCGATCAACCTCGTGGGCGATGGCCTGCGTGACGCGCTCGACCCTAAACTGAAGCGGAGCTGACATGGCACTTCTGGAGATCCGCAACCTCAACGTCCATTTCGAAACCTCCACCGGCACGTTCCATGCCGTGAAGGGGCTGGACCTGACCGTGCAGCAACGGGAGGTTCTGGCGATCGTGGGCGAATCCGGCTCGGGCAAATCGGTGTCGATGCTGGCGGCGATGGGCCTTCTGCCCAAGACGGCCAAGGTGACGGCCGACGTGATGACCTTCAACGGCCGCGACCTTCTGGCCATGTCCGACAAGGATCGTCGCGCGATCATCGGGCGCGACATCTCGATGATCTTTCAGGAACCCATCGCCTCGCTCAACCCCTGCTTCACTGTCGGCTACCAGATCGAGGAGGTGCTGCGTGCCCACCTTGGTCTTGGCAAGGCAGCCCGCCGCCAACGCGCGATCGAACTGTTCACCGCCGTCGGCATCCCGGAGCCGGAAAAACGCCTCGGGTCCTATCCGCACCAGATGTCGGGCGGCCAGTGCCAGCGCGTGATGATCGCCATCGCCATCGCGTGCCAGCCCAAGCTGTTGATCGCCGACGAGCCGACGACGGCGCTGGACGTGACGATCCAGAAGCAGATCCTCGATCTGCTGATGAAGCTGCAGGAGGATACGGGCATGGGCATGATCATGATCACCCATGACATGGGCGTCGTGGCTGAAACCGCCGACCGCGTGATCGTGAAATACAAGGGCCGCAAGATGGAGGAGGCGGATGTGCTGACCCTGTTCGAGGCCCCCTCCCATCCCTATACCAAAGCGCTGCTGTCGGCCTTGCCGGAACACGCCACGGGGGATCGCCTGTCCACCGTGTCCGATTTCATCGATCCCGTCACCTTGCAGGAGGGACCGCTATGACCGCCGTTCTGGAAGCCCGCAACATCATCCGCGACTATCCCGGATCGGGCGGGCTGTTCCGCCGTGCCGAACCGGTGCGCGCGCTGAAGGGCATCTCCTTCAGTGTGGAGCAGGGCAAGACCCTTGCCATCGTTGGTGAATCCGGCTGCGGCAAGTCCACGCTGGCCCGCATCCTGACGCTGATCGACCCCGCCACCGAAGGGGAGCTGCTGATCGACGGGCAGCCCGTGAAGCTGTCCGGCATGACGCCCGACCTGCGTCGCAAGGTGCAGATCGTGTTCCAGAACCCCTATGGCAGCCTGAACCCGCGCCAGAAGGTCGGCGACATGCTGATGGAGCCGCTGGTCCTGAACACGAAGGACAACGCCGCCACCCGTCGCGACAAGGCGATGGCGATGTTGATCCGCGTGGGGCTGAGCGCGGAGCATTTCAACCGATATCCGCACATGTTCTCGGGTGGGCAGCGCCAGCGTCTGGCCATCGCGCGGGCGCTGATGGTCAACCCACGCCTTCTGGTGCTGGACGAACCCGTCTCGGCACTGGATCTTTCGGTGCAGGCGCAGGTGCTGAATCTGCTGGCGGACCTGCAGGACGAATTCAACCTGACCTACGTGTTCATCAGCCACGATCTGTCCGTCGTGCGCTACATCGCGGACGAGGTGATGGTGATGTTCAAGGGCGAGGTCGTGGAATACGGCACCCGCGACGCCGTGTTCGAGACGCCGCAGCACGACTATACTCGCAAGCTGTTCACCGCGACGCCGGTGACGGATATCGAGGCGATCCGCGCACGGGTTGCCCGCCGCCGTGCCGCAGGGATCGGCACCGCCGCCTGACCACTGGACATGGCGGACGCTTGGGGATAGTTGGGCTCCTATCTATCCCCGAAAGGTCTGCCATGCGCCACGCCAGTCTGCGTGCGATGACGGTGTTCGGAACGCTGGCGGCGATCGTCTTCGCCCTTGGCGCTTCCATCCCGACACCGCTTTATCCCCTTTACCAGCATGACTTCTCGCTGGCGCCGTTCCAGATCACGCTGATCTTCGCGATCTATGTCGTGACGCTGCTTTTGGCTCTGCTGACATGCGGGCGCCTGTCCGACCATCTTGGCCGCAAGCCCGTGATCGGGGCGGCGTTGGTCCTGAACGTGATCGCGCTGGTCATGTTCGCGCGGGCAGGCAGCTACGAGGGGCTGCTGATGGCCCGCGCGATGCAGGGGCTGGCGATGGGGATTGCGGTGCCAACCTGCGGCGCGGCCATCGTCGATGCAGATCCCGGGCGCGGGCCGGTTCTCAATTCCATCGTGCCGTTCCTGGGCATGTCGTCGGGTGCCCTTGGGACCGGATTGCTGGTCGCCTTCGCGCCGATGCCGATGGTGCTCCCGTTCGCGCTCGTTGCAGGATTTTCGATAGTGCTGCTGATCGTGCTGTTCGCCATGCCGGAGACGTGCACGCCACAAGCCGGTGCCTTGGCGTCCATGATCCCGACCCTCGGGGTGCCTGTAACCGCGCGGCCTGCCTTCGTGCGGCTGGTGCCGCCGGTTCTGACCGGGTGGGCGCTTGGCGGGCTTTACATGTCGCTGATGCCCAACATCCTGCACGAAGCGCTTCAGACCACATCGCAATTCCTTACCGGCGCGCTGGTCTGCGTGCAGATGGGAGCGGCGGCGGTCGCGGTGCTTTGGGGGCGGACACGGCCCGCGTCCCGCATGATGATGGCGGGCACCCTGTCGCAAGCGGCGGGCATTCCGATCACCCTGATGGGGATAGAGATGGCATCGGCCCCGATGATCTTCGTGGGCACCTTCATCTCCGGCTCGGGGCAGGGGCTGTGCTTTTCGTCGATCATGCGGCTTTTGCTGCCCTTGGCGCATGGACATGAACGGGCGGCGATGCTGTCGACGTTCTTCGCCCTCAGCTATACCGCCTTTGCCTTGCCGGCGGTGCTGGCGGGCATGGTCGTGCCAACGTTCGGGCTGATCCCGGTCGCCTTCGGGTACGGGACGATCGTGCTGGCCTGTCTGGCGCTGGCCGCGATGGGATTGCGGCGCGTGACGGGGACGGCACGGTGTTGACTCTGTGGTGCGCGCCTGTATAAGCGCGCGATCCGCCGGTTCCGGCGGGTTTTTCATTGGTGTTGGTGGCCCTCGCAAGGGGATGACCTGTCGCCCCGAAAGGGGAAAGGACAACGCCCTTCCTCGTAAGGAGATCAGCGGTGACCAAACGCACCTCTGCCAAGTACAAGCTTGACCGCCGCATGGGCGAAAACATCTGGGGCCGTCCGAAGTCCCCGGTGAACAAGCGCGAATACGGCCCCGGCCAGCACGGCCAGCGCCGCAAGAACAAACTGTCGGACTTCGGCACGCAGCTGCGCGCCAAGCAAAAGCTCAAGGGCTATTACGGCGATCTGACGGAAAAACAGTTCCGCCGCATCTTCGCCGAAGCCGAGCGTCTGAAAGGTGACACGGGCGAGATGCTCGTCGGTCTGCTGGAGCGTCGTCTGGACGCCCTCGTGTACCGCGCGAAATTCGTGCCGACCATCTGGGCTGCACGTCAGTTCGTCAACCACGGCCACGTCACGGTCAATGGTCAGCGCGTGAACATCGCGTCCTACCGTGTCCGCGAAGGCGACGTCGTGGAAGTGAAGCAGGCGTCCAAGCAACTGGCCATCGTGCTGGAAGCTGTTCAACTGGCTGAACGTGACGTTCCCGACTACATCGAGGTCGATCATTCCAAGATGACCGCGACCTTCACGCGCACCCCCGGCCTGTCGGACGTGCCGTATCCGGTCGTGATGGAACCGAACCTGGTCGTCGAATTCTACGCAAAGAACTGATCCTTAACGGATCGTGTTCGGAAGGGGCCGCTGCGGGAAACCGCGGCGGTTTTCTTTTTGACTGCGACAGTTTGGCTGATGCGGCACAGGGCCGTCGCCGTTAGATCTCGCGACGGCCAGACGGAGATCCCCACATGAAAACCTCTTTCGAAACCCGCTTCGAGCGGACATTGTTCGCGTCGCGCTGGCTGATGGCACCGATGTATTTCGGTCTGGCCGTCGCACTTGCGATGCTGACCGTCCTGTTCGTGCGCGAACTCGTCCATTACGTGCCGCAGGTTCTGACCATGTCGGCCGAGGATATCATTCTCGTCTGCCTGACCCTGATCGACCTGAGCCTTGCGGCCAACCTTCTGCTGATCGTGATGTTTTCGGGATACGAGAATTTCGTGTCGAAGATGAACATCGACCAGAACCATGACGACCGCTCCGAATGGATGGGCACGGTCGATTTCAGCGCGATGAAGATGAAGCTCATCGCCTCCATCGTGGCGATTTCCGCCATCCATCTTCTGAAGCGCTTCATGGAGATCGGGATAGGCGCCACCCCCGTGATGGCGGATCCGGTCCTGTTCTGGCTGGTGGTCATCCATCTGACTTTCGTGGTGTCGGGTGTCCTAATGGCCGCAATGGACTGGCTTTCGGCCCGTTCGGGAAAGCATTGACACGTTTCTTCTGGCAAGACGGGCAGGGCATCGCTAGAACCCGAGGGCCAGAGGGAACACGACAATGACCAATGCCATTCGCCCCCAACCCGGAATTCTCGACATCGCATTGTATGAGGGCGGGAAAAGTCATGTGGCGGGCGTGTCGAACGCGTTGAAACTGTCGTCGAACGAAAACCCCGCAGGACCGTCGGAGCGTGCGAAGGAAGCCTTTGCCCGCACCGTCCACACGCTGCACCGTTATCCCAACACCGACCATGGCGCGTTGCGGCATGCGATTGCCGACGTGCACGGGCTGGATGCGGACCGGGTGATCTGCGGCGTCGGCTCGGACGAGATCATTACCTTCCTGTGCCAGGCCTATGCGGGTCCGGGGGACGAGGTGCTGTTCACCGAGCACGGGTTCCTGATGTATCGCATTTCTGCCCTCGCCGTGGGGGCCACCCCGGTGGAGGTGGCGGAGCGGGAGCGGACAACCGACGTGGACGCGCTGCTGGCCGCCTGCACAGAGCGTACGAAGCTGGTGTTCATCGCCAACCCGAACAACCCGACCGGCACGATGATCTCCGGGGCAGAGCTGTCGCGTCTGGCCGCCAACCTGCCGCCACAGGCGATCCTTGTCATCGACGGGGCCTATGCGGAATACGTGCAGGGCTATGACGCCGGTCTGAACCTGATCGAGTCGCGCCAGAACGTCGTGATGACCCGGACGTTCTCCAAGATCTACGGCTTGGGCGGCCTGCGGATCGGCTGGGGCTATGGGCCGAAAGCCATCATCGACGTGCTGAACCGCATCCGCGGACCCTTCAACCTTTCCACGACGCAGTTGGAGGTGGCCGAGGCCGCCGTCCGCGATCAGGACTGGGTGAACCGCTGCCGCGCCGAAAACGCCCGCTGGCGTGTCTGGCTGGCCGAGGCGCTGGCGGAGATCGGTGTGCCGACAGATACCTCCATGGCCAATTTCGTGCTGGCCCGTCTTGCCGATGCGGAAGAAGCGGAGGCGTGCGACCTTTTCCTGCAAAGCCAAGGTCTGATCGTTCGTCGTGTCGCGGGATACAAGCTGCCCCATTGCCTGCGCATCACCATCGGGGATGAGGCGTCGTGCCGCCGGGTCGCCCATGCGGTCGCGCAGTTCAAGGGTCTTCGTTGATGATCTATGACCGTGTTGCCCTGTTGGGGCTGGGGCTGATCGCCTCCTCCATGGGGCACGCGATGAAGGCGGCGGGACTGGCGGGGGAAATCACCGGCTATGCCCGCAGTGCCGAAACCCGGGACATCGCGCGCGAGGTCGGGTTTTGCCACCGCATCTGCGACACGGCGGCCGAGGCCGTGGCGGATGCCGATCTGATCGTGCTGGCCGTGCCCGTGGGGGCCATGGGTGAACTGGCTGCCGCCATCGCACCCTATCTGAAGCCGGGCGCCACCGTCACGGATGTGGGGTCCGTCAAGCAGGCCGTGATCGAAGCTGTGGCCCCGCACATCCCGTCCGGCGTCCATTTCATTCCCGGTCATCCGCTGGCAGGCACCGAATATTCCGGTCCCAGGTCGGGCTTCGCCACGCTGTTCGAAAACCGCTGGTGCCTGCTGACCGAGGATGCCGACACCCACCCCGCCGCCATGGCCCGCCTGCGCGCCTTGTGGCAAGGGATGGGAGCGAATGTCGACGTGATGGATGCCGCCCATCACGACCTGGTGCTGGCCGTCGTATCGCACACGCCGCATCTGATCGCCTATACGATGGTGGGCGTGGCCGAACATGTGCGCCGCGTGTCAGACAGCGAGATCATCAAGTATTCCGCATCGGGTTTCCGCGATTTCACCCGCATCGCGTCCAGCGACCCGACCATGTGGCGGGACGTGTTCCTGACCAACAAGGACGCGGTTCTGGATATCCTCGGACGCTTTTCGGAGGAGTTGTTCGTGCTGCAGCGTGCCATCCGTACGGGCGACGGCCCGCATCTGCACGATTACTTCACGCGCACCCGCGCCATCCGCCGTTCCATCATCGAGGCAGGGCAGGACACCACGGCACCCGATTTCGGGCGCAGTGGCCCGAAGGACTGACAGATTGCGCCGGACGCTGGCCATCTTGCTGGTGACGGTGCCGTTTCTGGCTGCACCCGTCTGGGCAGCCCCCGACACCTCCATCCGTCCGCAGGCACGGCCACAGGTGGCAGTCGTGGCAACGCCCGCCGGGGCGCTGGAGCGGTCCCTGCGTCCCGAACGGCGGCCGCTTTCAGCGGAAACGGTGGGCATCGCGCCGCCCCGTTCCGCCGCCTCGCCCCGAACCGGTGCCATCTGCGGCGTGGACGGGCTGGCGGGTCGCCATGTGACGGCCGTCACTTCCGGCACCGACGGATGCGGAATCGCCGACCCCGTGGAGATTACGGCCGTGCAGGGGGTGCGCCTGTCGGTGCCGCTGACGATGGACTGCGTGGCGGCGAAGGCCCTGAACGAATGGGTGCGGGTGGTTCTGCAGCCGACTTTCAGCGACCGTGTGCGGCGGCTGGATGTGGCGGGCGCATATGTGTGCCGGGGCCGCAACAATGTGCGGGGGGCGAAGGTAAGCGAACACGGGCGGGGCCGCGCGGTCGATGTCAGCGGGCTGACCTTCACCGACGGTGGCAGCATCACGGTTGCGGGCAACTGGAACAAGGGCCGTGACGGGCAGCTGATGACCAAGGCTTACAAGGCTGCTTGTGGCATCTTCGGCACCACGCTCGGCCCCGGCTCCGACGGTTATCACGAGGACCATATGCATTTCGATATGCCCTCCAACCGTCGAAGCCCTTACTGCCGCTAACGCTCCGTCAGCTTCAGTTCGATCCGGCGGTTCTGGGCACGGGCATCGGCATCGTTACCCGATGCCACCGGTTGATACTGGCCAAAGCCCGTCGCCGCCAGCCGGTTCGGCGGAAAGCCAAGACCGTCCTGCAGGAACCGCACCACGGACAGGGCACGGGCTTGGCTCAACTCCCAGTTGTCGCGGAATTCGCCGGTGCCGGACAGGGGCTGGTCGTCGGTAAAGCCGTCGACGCGCAGGATCCACTCCAGATCATCCGGGATTTCCGCCGCGATGGCCTTCAGGCTGGTGGCCACATCGGCAATCTGGGCGCGGCCTTCGTCGGACAGGTCCGCAGCCCCCACATTGAACAGCACCTCGGAGGAGAAGACGAAGCGGTCGCCCACCACCCGCACCCCGTCACGACCCTTCAGGATCTGCGACAGCCGCCCGAAGAATTCGGAACGGTAGCGGGCAAGCTGTTCCGCCTCCGATGCCAGACGCACGTTCTCGGCAGCCTCCAGCTCGGCGCGGCGGCGCTGTTCTTCTGCCGCGCGGGCAAGCGCGACGTTCAGCTTGTTGCCCAGATCCTCGATCTGGGCCTGCTGGGTGTCGCCGGTGGTGTCCTGAATGTTCAGCGTCTGTTGCAGGGCGGCAAGCTGGGCGCGCAGTTCGGCCACCTGCGCGTTCAGCGCGGCAGACTGGCGTTCGCCTTCCGTCGATTTGACACGTTCGGCGGCCAGCGCCGCCTCCGCCGTTGCCAGCAGCGAGGTTTCGCGGTCCACCCCCTGTGCGGCCTGCGTCTGCGCCGCGGCCAGCAGGGTCAGCGTTTCCTCGGCCCGCTTGCGCTGTTCCTCGAGGTTGAGGCTCAAGGCGGTCAATTCCGCCTCGCTGTCCTGCAGGCGGGCGCGCAACGCTTCGGCAGCGGCGGAGTCCACCATTTTTTGCTGTTCGATCGCGGTCAGGGCGACCTGAGCGTTGCTGGCGGCCTGTTCGCTGGCCACCGCGCGGGATTGCAGATCGGCCACCATCGCCTCGATCGCCTCGCGACGTGCAGCATCGAGGCGGGCGGATTCGGCCTGTGCGTCGATTTCCGACCGGGCGGAGGCCAGCGCAAGGTTCAGCTGTTCCTGCTGGCTCAGCGCCTGATCGCGGGCCTGCGTCAGATCCGCCGCCCGCGCCTGAAGATCATTGCGCGAGGCGATGAGTGAGGCGACCTGATCCTCGAAACTTGCGATGCGGGTGGTTGCGTCGTCGAGCCGGCCCGTCAGAGTAGCGGCCAGCTGGATCTGGCGGTCCCGGCCGCTTTGGGTTTCCGACAGCGCCCCGCTCAATTCCGCGGTCCTGCGTTGTTCCAGGCCCAGCCTGTCGGACAGGGTCGCCATCTCGTCGCTGAGCCGGTCCAGTTCCGAACCCTGCGAAGTGATGGTGTCGCGCAGCACGGACTGGACGACCAGAAATATCGTCAGCACGAACATCAGCACCAGCAGCAGTGCCGTCATCGCATCGACGAATCCCGGCCAGATCTGCGATTCGCGGGGCCGCCCGCCACGGCGGGACAGGGCCATCAGATCTCACCCTTGGCGGCTTGTCGCAGGGTATGGTTCAGCTGCGAAAGATCTGCGCGCAATTCGGCCACGGCCTCCTGACGGCCCACGGCCAGATCTTCCAGCAGGCGCAGCAACTGCGTGTCGATGGAGCGAAGGCGGGCCCGGTATTCGGCATCTGCATGGGGTGCGTCCTTGGCGGCCGACACCTCCATCGCATCTGCCATTCGGGCCTGACCTTCGGCGATGCGCGAAAGCGCTGCCGTCTGTGCATCCGCCATGCGGGCATGCGCCTGGTCCTGCTGTTCCCCCCGCGTCATAAGGCCGGTGATTGCCGCCACAAGCTGGCCGGAACGGTCGTCGCTGGCGCGGCGTCCGGCTTCTGATTCCGCGAACAGGTCGCGCAACTCGTCCATCTGCTGGCCCATCATGTCCAGAACGCCTGCAATGTTGGCATCTTCGCCATCGGCAAAGCCCAGACGGGTGATGGAGGACAGCCACTCCTCCAGCTCCTGATGGAAGCGGGTTTGGGAGTGGGAAGCGAACAACGCCAGAAGGCCCACGACCAGCGACCCTGCCAGACCCAGAAGCGAGGAGGAGAAGGCCGTGCCCATGCCGCCCAGCTGGTCCTGAAGGCCGCTCATCAGTCCCGACATGACGTCGGTGCCCGACATTGCGACGCCGTCTTGCGGGGCAAGGCTGCGGATCGTGTCCACGAGTGCGGGGACGGTCGTCGCAAGGCCGTAGAAGGTGCCCAGAAGGCCAAGGAAGATCAGAAGGCTGGAGAGATAATGGCTCACCTCGCGCGATTCATCCAGACGCGCGCCGACCGATTCGAGGATGGAGCGGGCGGAGGTGGCGGAGATCCGGCTGCTGGCAGACCGGGATCGCAGCATGTTGGCCAAGGGCAGCAGCATTCCGGGGGGGCTGGCCTGCACGCCCTTGCGTTGCACGAACGCCTCGATCCAGACGACGGACTGCATCAGGCGAATGACGCTGGCAAAACAGGTTGCGACGCCGACGATGAAGACCAGCGTGATGAAGCCGTTCAGCCACTTCTTGGCCACAAACAGCGGCCACAGATGCGACCAGGCCAGCACGCTGCCGACAAGAACAAGCGCCACGACAAGTGCCATGACCACAAGCTGGCGCAGGGGCTGGGTGAAGAAATTCTCCGGCCGGGTGATCGGTCCGGGTCGAAGGGCTGTAAGGGGTTTGTCCACGAGGCGCCTGCTGTTCGGTTTTCCCGAGCCACGATAGGGCGCTAGGTTACGTCTGCCAACCGTCAAGGCGCCAGATGACGCACGCGGACTGCCAGATCGTGCAAATCGGCATCGGGTATGCCAAGCGCATCCAGATGCTTTACCGTATTTGCAAGATAGTCGCGGTTCGGCCCCCGCGCCCCTGCGGCCGCCGCGATGATCCGGGCCTGCGCCTCGACGTCATGCAGGGAGTACTGCACGTTCGCCGGATCGATCACGTAGGTCAGGGCCGTCACGTCGGGTTCCCCCAACGGCAGGCGCATCTCCGTATAGGCGTCGGAGACGAGTTCGCGTTCGCGCAGGGCTGCAAGGGCTGCATCCTCCGCCCCCCGTTCTACCAGAAAGGCGACGCCGTGGCAGCACGCCCCTTCGGCCCGGTCAAGCGCCAGCACCAGCCCCGGCGCATCCGGTGTGCCGCGATAATGGATGGAGGTCATGCAGAAGCTGCGCCGCCACCCGTCCAGCCGCGCCAGAACCTGCCGTTCGACCGCAAAGCACTGGTCCCAGATCAGCGAGCCGTAGCCGAACACCCAAAGCCGTTCCGTCATCCGCTGGTCCTTTCGCATTCCTGTCGTTAAGGCTTGGCTATCTTTCGGGGGGAGTGAATTCAATGCGGACCGGCCTGACAATCCTGATCCTGACCGTCGCCGCCTTTTGCGGCTACTGGTTCGTCGGTGCGCATCTTTTCCAGCGCGGGGTGGAGGACTGGCTTGCGGCACAGGCCGAGGCCGGTCGCAGCGCCGAGGTGCATGAGCTGGAGATTGCGGGCTTTCCCACGCGTTTCGCCGCCACCTCCGGCACTGTCGTCATCGTGGATCCGGAAACGGGCTGGGGCTGGCAGACGTCTTCGGCCGCCGTGTCGATGCCAAGCTGGTGGCCCTTCCGCGTGACGGCGGATCTGGCTGAACAACATGTGCTGGACACTCCGCGAGGGCAATTCGATATCACAGCGCAGGATCTGACGGGGCGGATCGGCTTGTCGCCGCGTCTGGCCCCTGTGGATCTGCATGCGCGCAGCAATGCCATTCAGGCGGTGGGGGCGGGCGGATCGCTCCAGGCCTCGGAATTTCTGTTCGACAGCACGAGACTGGACGTGGCGACGCATCACGCCACCCTGTCCGTGCAGGGTCTTGGGCTGGAGGCGGGCCGGGTGACGCTGATCGGCGGCACCCTGACCGCAGAGGCCGACGTCACCTTGGCCGAACGGCTGGACGACCTGCCCGATGCGGTGGGTCTGCCCATCGACACCATCACGCTGCGCGACGGCGAATTGCGCTTCGACCGTGTTGCGGTCAGGGCCAGCGGCACGCTTGTCGCAGACGGGCGCGGCTTTGCAGCGGGGGAGCTGACATTGCGGCTGGAAAACTGGCCCGAGGCGCTGGAAGCGGCCGTCGCTGCAGGATTGATCCAGGAGAACCGCGTCGGCCTGCTGGAGGGGGGGTTCCGCATGATGGCCGACGGGGACGTGCTGGAACTGCCGCTGACGCTGGCGGGGGGCGACATCCGCTTCGGCCCGTTTCCTCTCGGACCCGCGCCGCGCCTCAGGTGACGCACAACCCATGTGCTTTCCACTCTATAGGTGGAATGCACGGCCCGTGTTATTGCGCCTCATGACCTTCGCGGCGTTGCCGCCTTCATGAGGATGACCATGGATAACCTGTCCCGTTTCCAACCTACGATGCTGTCGATCCTGCGGATCGCGACCGGCCTGCTGATCCTCAGCTATGGCACGATGAAGATCCTGCATTTCCCGCTGAACCCCGACATGCTGCCCCCCGTCGGCTCGCTTCCGTGGTTCGCGGGCTGCTTCGAGCTGATCTGCGGCGCGCTGGTGCTCGTCGGGTTTTTCACGCGTCCGGCCGCCTTTCTGTTGTCGGGTGTCATGGCGGTGGCCTATTTTTACGCCCACTTTCCGAACGGCGTCTTTCCGGCGATGAACCGCGGTTCGCTGGCGATGCTTCTCAGCTTCGTGTTCCTCTATATCGCCGTGGCCGGTCCGGGCCCGATCTCCGTCGATGCGATGCGGAAATCCCGCGTCTGAGGGGCAGGGCAAACCGCGATCACCGCAACAAAAAAGGCCCCCGAGGGGGCCTTTTTCAGGCATGTCCCGACACGGATCACTCCGCCGTCAGAAGGGGTGGGCGCTGATTGGTCAGGCGGCCTTTCGGCTCCTCGATCTCCAGCTCGATCTTGTCGTCCTTCACGACGACCTTCACGACACCCCCCTTGGTCAGCCTGCCGAACAGCAACTCCTCGGCCAGCGGCTTCTTGATGCTTTCCTGAATCACACGGCCCAGCGGGCGTGCCCCCATGCGGTCGTCGTAGCCCTTGTCGCCCAGCCATTTCGCGGCGTCCTCGGACAGTTCGATATGGACGTTGCGGTCCATCAGCTGCGCCTCGAGTTGCAGCACGAACTTCTCCACCACCTGCAGGATGACAGTCTTCGGCAGCGGCGCGAACGAGATGATCGCGTCCAGACGGTTGCGGAATTCCGGCGTGAACGTCCGCTCGATCGCGGCAGTATCCTCACCGGTGCGCCGTTCCCGACCAAAGCCGATGGCGGATTTCGACAGCTCCTGCGCACCGGCGTTGGAGGTCATGATGAGGATCACGTTGCGGAAATCCACCTGACGGCCGTTGTGGTCCGTCAGCTTGCCGTGATCCATGACCTGCAACAGGATGTTGTAGACATCCGGATGCGCCTTCTCCATCTCGTCCAGAAGCAGCACGCAATGGGGGTGCTGATCGACGCCGTCCGTCAACATGCCGCCCTGATCGAAGCCGACATAGCCCGGAGGCGCACCGATCAGACGCGAGACGGCGTGCTTCTCCATGTATTCCGACATGTCGAAGCGCAGCAGTTCCACGCCCAGCGTGCTGGCCAGTTGCTTGGCCACCTCCGTCTTGCCGACGCCCGTCGGGCCTGCAAACAGATAGTTGCCGATGGGCTTCTCGGGTTCCCGCAGGCCAGCCCGTGCAAGCTTGATGGCCGAAGCGAGCGCGGTGATCGCCGCGTCCTGACCAAAGACCACGCGTTTCAGGGCAGGCTCCAGATCGCGCAGAATTTCCGCATCGTCCTTGGAAACGTTCTTCGGCGGAATGCGGGCGATCTTGGCCACGACGGATTCGATCTCCTTGACGCCGATGGTCTTGCGTTTGCGCGATTCCGCCACGAGATGCTGCGCGGCACCCGCCTCGTCGATCACGTCGATGGCCGAATCAGGCAGCTTGCGGTCGTTGATGTAGCGCGAGGCCAGTTCCACCGCCGTTTTGATGGCGTCATTGGTGTAACGAATGTCGTGGTGATCCTCGAAATGCGGCTTCAGACCCATCAGGATCTTGATCGCATCGGGCAGCGACGGCTCGTTCACGTCGACCTTCTGGAAGCGCCGCGACAAGGCACGGTCCTTTTCGAAGTGCTGGCGGAACTCCTTGTAGGTGGTCGATCCCATGGTCCGCAGCTTGCCACCGGCCAGCGCGGGTTTCAGCAGGTTCGACGCATCCATCGCCCCGCCCGACGTCGCACCCGCACCGATGACGGTGTGGATCTCGTCGATGAACAGGACCGCGTTCGGATGCTCCTCGATTTCCTTGACGACAGCCTTCAGGCGCTCCTCGAAATCGCCGCGATAACGGGTACCTGCCAGAAGGGCCCCCATGTCGAGGCTGAAGATCGTGGCGCGCGCCAGGATGTCCGGCACCTGCGCGTTGATGATCTTCCAGGCCAGTCCTTCGGCGATGGCTGTCTTGCCCACGCCCGGATCACCCACCAGAAGGGGGTTGTTCTTGCGGCGGCGGCACAGGATCTGGATGCAGCGTTCCACCTCGGCCTCTCGGCCGATCAGCGGGTCCACGTCACCCTTGCGGGCTTTCACGTTCAGATCCACACAGTATTTCGACAGTGCGGATTCCTTGGCCTCTCCGGCCTCGGCCTTGGGCGTCTCGTGATGATGATCCTCCGCACCGGACACGCCGCGCGGTTCGCCGAACTCGGGATCCTTCGCCACGCCATGCGCGATGAAGTTGACCGCGTCGTAGCGGGTCATGTCCTGTTCCTGAAGGAAGTAGGCAGCGTTCGATTCGCGTTCAGCAAAGATGGCGACCAGGACGTTGGCACCCGTCACCTCCGTCCGGCCCGAGGACTGGACGTGGATGGCCGCGCGCTGGATCACGCGCTGGAATGCGGCGGTGGGGACGGCTTCGGACCCTTCGACACTGGTGACCAGCGTGGAAAGATCATCCTCGATGAACTCGACGAGCGTCTTGCGCAGATCGTCCGTGTTCACCGCGCAGGCCTTCATCACGCGCGCAGCCTCCGGTTCGTCCAGCAGTGCCAGGAGGAGATGTTCAAGGGTCGCAAGTTCGTGACGACGGGCGTTCGCAAGCGCCAGGGCGCCGTGGATGGCTTGCTCTAGAGTGTTCGAAAACGATGGCACGGTGTGGTGCTCCTGTCCTGCGTGTCGAAAGGACCTTGCGGTCCTGACGACCATTGCCTCGTACACCTTAACATCGTTTATTTGCGCGATGCTTCAAGTGGGATTGCGGAACTGCGGCCTTTCGCAGCAAAAAGTGAACGGCTGTTCCGCAACCGCTTAGAATTCGTCTTTCCTCGCGCGGATTTCGGCGAAAACCTCTGCATCGGACGCGTCGGGCATTCCGACGGCTGCCTTGATGTTGGGGAGTGTCGCCCGCAGGAAGGGGTTGGTGGCCAGTTCTTCCGCCAGGGTCGAGGGGATGGTGGGCCGTCCGTCGGTCCGCGCCTCGTCCACGGCGTCGATACGAGAGATAAGAACTTCGTTCTGCGGTTCAAGAGAGTGTGCGAAGCGCAGGTTCGATTGCGTGTATTCGTGCCCCGAACAGACCTGAGTTTCCGGCGGCAGGGCGGCCAGCTTCTGCAGGCTGTTCCACATTTGCGCGGAGGTTCCTTCGAACAGACGCCCGCAACCGCCGGCCATCAGGCTGTCCCCCGTGAAGACGTGACCGGTTTCGGGGAAGTGGAACGCGATGTGGCCCACGGTATGGCCCGGCACGTCGATGACATGGACGGGCGTGCCCAGCACCTTGAACACCTCGTCTTCCACCACTTCGACGTCCAGAGGGGGCAGGCGGGCGGCATCGGCGGCGGCCCCCACGACCTTGGCCCCCGAAAACGCCTGCAGCTTGGCCACACCGGCAATGTGGTCGTCGTGGTGATGTGTCAGCAGGATATGCGTCAGCGACCATTCGCGCGCAGACAGCACGGCCATTACAGGGCCGGGTTCGGGCACGTCGATGCAGACGGCCTCGTTCCGGTCGGTATCGTGCAGCAGGAAGGCATAGTTGTCCCGCAGGCACGGGATGACGATCAGTTCGATGGGCATGGCAATTCTTTCCGTATGCGCCTACGTTCGCAGCATTCCCCTAACGCGCCGTCTACGCAATGTATCTCGACGTTCTGGATCTGCGAAACTTCTACTACCGCACCCAAGTAGGGCGTGTGGCGCAGCGTGCCATCCGGGACCGGCTGGTTGCGATGTGGCCGGAGGCGAAGGGGCAGACGGTGGTGGGATACGGCTTTGCAGCCCCCCTGCTGCGACCCTATCTGGAGCAGGCCCGCAGGGTGGTCGCGTTGATGCCCGCGCCCCAGGGGGTCATGCCTTGGCCCGCAGGAATGGACAACGTATCTGTCCTGGCCGAGGAAACGACCTGGCCGCTGGAAACGGGGATGGTGGACAAGCTGGTGCTGCTGCACGGGCTGGAACCTTCGGATCATCAGTCCGACTTGCTGGAGGAATGTTGGCGCGTGCTGGGACCGGGGGGGCGGGCGATATTCGTCGTTCCCAACCGTTCCGGCCTTTGGGCAAGGAGCGAACGGACGCCCTTCGGTTTCGGGCGCCCCTATTCCGTGAACCAGCTGGAGGCGCAGCTTCGGCGTCATTCCTTCGTGCCGGAGCGTGCGGTGTCTGCATTGTTCGCGCCACCGTCGCCACGCCGGTTCTGGCTGCGGACGGCCGGCATGTGGGAACGGGCGGGTCACCGGTTCGCGCCCTGGCTTGCCGGCGGCGTGGTGATCGTGGAGGTCAGCAAGCAGGTCTATGCCCCGCCCAAATCCGGTCTGCGTGCGGTCGTGACAAGACCCTTGCGGGTGCTGGAAGGGGTGACGGCACCGGCGGCACTCCCGTCGCCATATCGAAGTGTCAAGGATTAATTAACTATTTATCCTGATGACGTCTGCGACACGTTGCCACGTGCGACAACAAAGCCCTGTCGATGCGGCATGAAATCCCGAAGTTGCTGCGGCTTCACAGTTGCGACATCAGGAAGGCTCTGTTATTCCGACGCCGATCTGTGACGCATGCCCTCATGCGCACACCATATCGCTTGCAAGGGTGTCCGCCACTTGCAGGGACAGAATATCGAAAGGGTTGAAGTGTCTGAACCGGCCTCGATTTCCACTGGTATCGCGACACGCTACGCGACCGCAGTCTTCGAACTGGCGAAGGACGCCAACTCGATCCCCGCTCTGGAATCAGATCTCGATACGCTCGAATCCGCTCTGGCAGACAGTGCGGAGTTGCGTGACCTGATCTCGTCCCCCATCTACTCCCGTGCCGATCAGCAGGCGGGCATCGTGGCCGTCGGCCGTGCGATGGGTCTGTCCGGCTCCACGGTCAATGCCCTTGCCGTCATGGCATCCAAGCGCCGCCTGTTTGCGGTGCCCCGCATGACGACGGCATTGCGCGCGATGATCTCCGAAGATCGGGGCGAAGTTCTGGCCGAGGTTACCTCGGCGCAGGCGCTGACGCCCGATCAGGCCGCCCGACTGTCCGAGACCTTGAAGGCCACCGCCGGCAAGGACGTCAAACTTAAAACCGCCGTTGACGAGTCGCTGATTGGCGGTCTTGTCGTGAAGCTTGGTTCGACCATGATCGACACCTCGGTCCGCTCGAAGCTGTCGGCTCTCCAGAATGCTATGAAAGAGGTTGGATAATGGCAATCCAGGCTGCTGAGATCTCCGCGATCCTTAAAGAGCAGATCAAGAATTTCGGCCAGGACGCGGAAGTGGCCGAAGTCGGCCGCGTCCTGTCCGTCGGCGACGGGATTGCCCGCGTGCATGGTCTGGACAAAGTCCAGGCCGGCGAGATGGTCGAATTCCCCGGTGGCATCCGCGGCATGGCGCTGAACCTCGAAACCGACAACGTCGGCATCGTGATCTTCGGCAACGACAGCGGCATCAAGGAAGGCGACACCGTCAAGCGCACGAATTCCATCGTGGACGTGCCTGTCGGTGACGCGCTTCTGGGCCGTGTCGTGGACGGCCTTGGCAACCCGATCGACGGCAAGGGCCCGATTCTCGCGACGGAGCGCCGCGTGGCCGACGTCAAGGCGCCGGGCATCATCCCCCGCAAGGGCGTGCACGAGCCGATGGCGACGGGCATCAAGTCCGTCGACGCCATGATCCCCGTTGGTCGTGGCCAGCGCGAACTGATCATCGGCGACCGTCAGACCGGCAAAAGCGCGATCGCGCTGGATGCGATCCTGAACCAGAAGTCCTATAACGAGGCTGCAGGTTCGGACGAGAGCAAGAAGATGTACTGCGTGTACGTCGCGATCGGCCAGAAGCGTTCGACCGTCGCGCAGCTGGTGAAGAAGCTGGAAGAAACCGGTGCCATGGCCTATTCGATGGTCATTGCGGCGACCGCTTCGGATCCCGCGCCGATGCAGTATCTGGCACCCTATGCCGCGACCGCGATGGCGGAATATTTCCGCGACAACGGTCGTCACGCGCTGATCGTCTATGATGACCTGTCCAAACAGGCCGTCGCCTACCGTCAGATGTCGCTGCTTCTGCGCCGTCCGCCCGGCCGCGAAGCCTATCCGGGCGACGTGTTCTACCTGCACTCCCGCCTGCTGGAGCGTTCGGCAAAGCTTAATGCCGATTTCGGCTCGGGCTCGCTGACCGCGCTGCCGATCATCGAAACGCAGGGCGGCGACGTGTCGGCCTTCATTCCGACGAACGTGATCTCCATCACCGACGGCCAGATCTTCCTGGAAACCGAGCTGTTCTATCAGGGCATCCGTCCTGCCGTGAACACCGGCCTGTCGGTGTCGCGCGTGGGTTCGTCTGCACAGACGGACGCCATGAAGTCTGTCGCAGGCTCGATGAAGCTGGAACTGGCACAGTACCGCGAAATGGCGGCCTTTGCCCAGTTCGGTTCTGATCTGGACGCGTCCACCCAGCAGCTGCTGAACCGTGGTGCGCGCCTGACGGAGCTGATGAAGCAGCCGCAGTATTCGCCGCTGACCAACGCGGAAATCGTCTGCGTGATCTTCGCCGGCATCAAGGGCTACACCGACAAGGTTGCCGTCAAGGACGTGACGCGCTTCGAAGCGGAGCTTCTGAAGTTCCTGCGCACGGACAAGAAGGATCTGCTGGCCGACATCACCAACAACGACCGCAAGGTCAAGGGTGAGCTGGAAGAGAAGATCCGCGCGGCCTTGGACACATTCGCCAAAGACTTCGCCTAAGGGCGGGGCAGGGAGATAACGCATGCCCAGCCTTAAGGACCTCAAGAACCGGATCGGAAGCGTCAAGAACACGCGGAAGATCACGAAGGCGATGCAGATGGTCGCCGCCGCAAAACTGCGCCGTGCGCAGGATTCGGCGGAGGCTGCTCGCCCCTATGCCGAACGGATGAACGCCGTGATGGGTGGTCTGTCGGGGTCCGTTCAGGGCACCGACGGTGCCCCCCGTCTGCTGGCCGGATCGGGCCGCGATGCCGTACATCTGCTTGTCGTGATGACGGCGGAGCGTGGTCTTTGCGGTGGCTTCAACTCCTCCATCGTGCGCAAGGCGCGGCAGCATATCGTGAAGCTGCTGGCCGAAGGCAAGACGGTGAAGATCCTGACCGTCGGCAAGAAGGGGCGCGAACAGCTGCGCCGCGACTATGGCAACCTGCTGATCGGTCACGTCGATCTGACGGACGCCAAGAAGCTTGGCTATGTTCACGCGCAGAACATAGCGCGCGACGTGCTGAGCCGCTTCGATGCGTCCGAGTTCGACGTCGCGACGATCTTCTATTCGCGTTTCGTATCCGTCATCAGCCAAATCCCGACGGCGCAGCAGGTGATCCCTGCCGTGTTCCAGGCGACGGGCGAAGAGCGGACCGATTACGACTACGAACCGTCCGAGGCCGATATTCTTGCCGATCTGCTGCCGCGCGGTGTCGCGACGCAGATCTTCACGGCACTGCTTGAAAATGCCGCGTCCGAACAGGGCGCGCGGATGAGCGCGATGGACAACGCAACGCGCAACGCGGGCGAAATGATCAACGATCTGACGGTCCTCTACAACCGGACCCGTCAAGCCGCGATCACCAAAGAGCTCATCGAAATCATCTCGGGCGCCGAGGCGCTCTGATCCCGAACGGAGAAACGTTATGGCACAAGCAGCACAAGGCAAGGTGACGCAAATCATCGGCGCCGTCGTGGACGTGCAGTTCGAAGGAACGCTTCCCGCGATCCTCAACGCGCTGACCACCGACAACAACGGCAAGACGCTGGTCCTCGAAGTGGCCCAGCATCTTGGCGAAAACACCGTCCGCACCATCGCGATGGATGCGACCGAAGGTCTGGTCCGCGGCGCACCCGTGGCCGACACCGGCGCACCGATCACCGTTCCGGTGGGCGAGGCGACGCTGGGCCGCATCCTGAACGTCATCGGCGAGCCGATCGACGAAGCGGGCCCGGTCGCCGCAGTCGAAATGCGCGCCATTCACCAGCCCGCACCTGAATTCGACCAGCAGTCGACCACATCCGAAGTTCTGGTCACCGGCATCAAGGTCATCGATCTGCTGGCGCCTTATGCAAAAGGCGGCAAGATCGGCCTGTTCGGCGGCGCAGGCGTCGGCAAGACGGTTCTGATCATGGAACTGATCAACAACATCGCGAAGGTGCACTCGGGTTATTCCGTGTTCGCCGGTGTGGGCGAACGGACGCGCGAAGGCAACGACCTCTATCACGAGATGATCGAGTCGGGCGTCATCAAGCCGGACAACCTCGCCGAATCGAAAGTGGCACTGGTCTACGGCCAGATGAACGAGCCTCCGGGCGCACGTGCCCGCATCGCACTGACCGGCCTGACGATCGCCGAGCAGTTCCGCGACACTTCGGGTTCGGACGTTCTGTTCTTCGTGGACAACATCTTCCGTTTCACGCAGGCCGGTTCCGAAGTGTCCGCCCTTCTGGGCCGCATTCCGTCCGCCGTGGGCTACCAGCCGACGCTGGCGACCGACATGGGCGCGATGCAGGAACGCATCACCTCGACGAAGAAGGGCTCCATCACCTCGGTGCAGGCCATCTACGTTCCGGCCGATGACTTGACCGACCCGGCACCCGCCACGACCTTCGCCCACCTTGATGCGCGGACCGTTCTGTCGCGCGCCATCTCGGAGCTTGGCATTTACCCGGCCGTGGACCCGCTGGACAGCTCGTCGCGTCTGATGGACCCGCAGATCCTGGGCGAGGAGCATTATCAGGTCGCCCGCGACGTGCAGGGCATCCTTCAGCGTTACAAGTCGCTTCAGGACATCATTGCCATCCTCGGGATGGACGAATTGTCGGAAGAGGACAAGCTGACCGTGGCCCGTGCCCGGAAGATCCAGCGATTCCTGTCGCAGCCCTTCGACGTGGCGAAGATCTTCACAGGTGCCGACGGCAAGCAGGTTCCGCTGGAAGAAACGATTTCGTCCTTCAAGGCGGTGGCTGCAGGCGAATACGACCACCTTCCCGAGGCGGCCTTCTACATGGTCGGCGGGATCGAGGAAGTCAAAGCCAAGGCCGAGCGTCTCGCCAAAGCTGCGGCGTAAGGGGGCACCATGGCCGATACCCTGCAATTCGACCTCGTCACTCCGGAACGGCGGCTTGCCTCCGTTCCCGTGACCGAGGTGCAGATCCCGGGGGCCGAAGGCGACATGACGGTGATGGCAGGCCATGCGCCGACCATCACGACGCTGCGCCCCGGCATCCTGAGGGCCATCGGTCCGCAAGGTCATATGACCTTTGCCGTGACAGGTGGTTTTGCCGAAGCTTCGGGCCCGTCGCTGTCCGTGCTGGCCGAACAGGCCATTCCGGTAGATGAGGCGAACGCCACCATCTTCGATGAGCTGGTGGCCGAGGCCAGAAGCCTTTCCGAGGTGGCCCTGCCCGAAGACCGCGCGATGGCCGACAAGAAAGTCGCTGACCTGATCGCCTTGCGCGCTGCCGCGGGATATTGATCGAAAAGGCCTTCGGCATCACGCCGAAGGCCTTTTTCATTGCTGCGTCGGCCCTGTATTATCCGGACGTAGAGTAGTCGAATGACGCATATCATCACCACCGGAAGCCTTGGTATCATGAGCGGATCGCACATGATGTTTTCGGAATTTTCCAATGGCGGAGAAATGTGGACAGGCAAGGGGCAACGCGAGCGTCGCCACCGTGTCACTTTCGATCAGACATTCACCAGCCCCCCCATCGTCACCGCGACCATTTCCATGTGGGACATGGCGCAGGAAACCGCATTCCGTGCCGATCTGCAGGCCGAGAACGTGGATGTCACGGGATTCGATCTGGTTTTCCGCACTTGGTCCGACAGCCGAGTCGCCCGGATTCGCGCGGACTGGACCGCCTTGGGGCCGATGCGATCCGATGACGAATGGGACATCGACTAAGGGGACCCCAAGGCCCCCGAAACCTCAGCGCGAATACAGGCCTTCATAGATCGGCACCAGCGTATCCGTCTCGAACAGCGAGGAGACGGACGTGCCGTTCCATGTGTTCAGGATGGCTTGGGCGAACATCGGTGCTGTCGGCACGATGCGGATGTTCGGGCAGTTGCGTACAGCGTCCGTAGGCTCGATCGAATCGGTGATGACCAAAGACTTCATGACGGACTTCGACACGCGTTCCACAGCCGGACCGGACAAGACGCCGTGGGTGATGTAGGAATGAACTTCCGTCGCGCCGTTCTCGACCAGCACCTCAGCCGCTTTGCACAGGGTGCCGGCGGTGTCGCAGATGTCGTCCACGATGATGCATTTCTTGCCGCGCACCTCGCCGATCACGGTCATTTCTGCAATTTCGCCGGCCTTTTCGCGGCGCTTGTCCACGATGGCCAGCGGCGCGTTGATGCGTTTCGCGATTTCGCGTGCGCGGGCGACGCCGCCCACGTCGGGGGACACGATCATCACGTCCTGCATCTGGTCGCGGAAGTGATGTTCGATATCCAATGCGAAGACCGGTGCGGAATAAAGGTTGTCCACGGGGATGTCGAAGAAACCCTGAATCTGCGCTGCGTGCAAGTCCAGCGTCAGGATACGGTCCACGCCCGCCTCCACCAGCAGGTTCGCGACCAGCTTGGCGGAAATGGGCGTGCGCGCCTTCGCGCGGCGGTCCTGACGGGCATAGCCGAAATAGGGGATGACGGCGGTGATGCGATCCGCGGACGACCGACGCAACGCGTCGGTGATGATCAGCAGCTCCATCAGGTTGTCGTTTGCGGGGTTGGATGTCGGCTGGATCACGAACATGTCCTCGCCCCGGACATTTTCGTAGACCTCGACGAAGATTTCCTGGTCGTTGAACCGTTCGACCCGCGCATCCACAAGACTGACCGCCATGCCGCGATGCACCGACATGCGGCGGGCGATCGCTTTGGCGAGGGTCAGGTTGGCATTGCCGGCAATCAGCTTGGGTTCGGTCAGGGCGGGCATGGGTGCTATCCTTGGGAGCGGAATCGTCGCAGCCCCCATAGCACCCCCCGCCCGTCGCGGGAACGCCTTATCCCCGCAGAAGCGACAGGAATGTGTCGACATCCGCATCCGTCGTGGACCAGGAGGTGACAAGACGCGCCCCCAGATGCGAACCGCCGTTCAGATCGCCCAGATTGTAGAAGACAGCACCTGCCGCCTTGGCGCGGACATGGCCTGCTTCGGGGAATTCGGCAAACAGCATGTTCGCCTCCACCGGATGCATCAGGCGGCCGCCGTCGATGGCCGTGATACCTTTTGCCAGGCGGGCGGCAGACGCGTTGGCACGGCGTGCCAGATCCAGCCACAGGTCGTCCGCCAGATAGGCCTCCATCTGGGCAGAAAGGTAGCGGTGCTTGGAAAACAGATGCGCCCCGCGTTTGCGGCGCAGTTCGAATTCCCGTGCCTTGGCGCTGTCGAACATGATCACCGCCTCCACGCCCATCAACCCGTTCTTGGTGCCGCCGAAGGACACGATGTCGATGCCGGCCTTCCACGTCATCTCTGCCGGTGTCGCACCGCTGGCCACAAGCGCGTTGGCAAAGCGTGCGCCGTCCAGATGTGTGCCAAGACCTGCTGCTTTCGCGGGGCCGGTCAGGGCGGCAATCTGGTCGGGGGAATAGATGGTCCCCATTTCCGTCGCGTTGGTCAGCGTCAGGGCCGACGGTTGCGCGTTGTGGATGGAGGCGGGCAGAAGCCGTGCCAGCACGTCTTTCAGCGCCTGCGGGTCCATGCGACCGTTATCGCCCGGAACCTGCAGCAGCTTGCCGCCATCCATGAAGAATTCGGGTGCATTGCATTCGTCCACCTGCACATGCGCCGTGGTGTGGCAAAGTGCTGCCCCCCAAGGCGGGCACAGGCAGCCCAGTGAAAGGGAATTGGCGGCCGTGCCGGTCGCCACAAGGTAGACGGCCGCATCAGGCGCCTCGAACACTTCGCGCAGACGGGCGCGGACGCGGTCCATCACCGTGTCGTTGCCATACGGCATCTCGTATCCGGCATTACAGCGGACAAGGGCTTCGAGAATCTGCGGCGGTACGGCAGAGGCGTTGTCGGAGGCGAAAAACATCAGGGGGTCTCCTCGATCAGGTAATCTTCCCAGTCGTCCTCCGATACCTGATATTCTGGCACTGTCCAGCCACGGACCGACGCCTGCGCGCGATGAATGGACTCGCGGTCGCCCGTGACCAGATAATGCCAGTCGGGCAGGGACTTGCCTTCGTGCAGGCGGCGATAGGCGCAGGTCTTGGGCAGCCAGTAGGCGATCTCCGGCAGCTTCTTCGGGGTCAGCTGCACGCAGTCGGGCACGTAGTTCCGCCGCGTCTCGTATTTCGAACAGAAGCAACTGGTACCGTCCAGCAGCTTGCAGGCGACGCGGGTGAAGGCGATCTCGTTCGTATCCTCGAACTCGATCTTGTTGAGGCAGCATTTGCCGCAGCCGTCGCACAACGCCTCCCATTCCTGGGGGGTCATGTTCTTCAGCTTCACGGTCTGCCAGAATTTTTCGCGCATCGCGGTCATGTGGGGATCACCGTGCGAATGTCAAAGGGCTGCAAGCAAATCGCGGGCGCGTGCGCAGTCGGCATCCATCTGGGCGATCAAGGCGGGCAGGCCGTCGAAGCGTAATTCGGGACGAAGATAGTCCACCAGCGCCACGGAAAGATGCTGGCCATAAAGATCGCCTTTGAAGTCGAACAGGAAGGTTTCGATATTGGGCATCTCTCCTCCGAACATCGGGCGGACGCCAAGGCTGGCTGCCCCCATGTAACGGCCATGATCCGGACCTGTCAGCACATCCACCAGCACGGCATAGACACCGAAACGTGGCAGGTGCAGCCCTTCCAGCGACATGTTGGCGGTGGGATAGCCCAATTCGCGTCCGCGCTTTTCGCCATGCAGCACCTCCCCCTCGATCCGGTGCCAATGGCCGAGCATGGCGGCGGCATGGCGGGGATTGCCTTCGGCCAGCGCCTGCCGGATCGCGGTGGAGGAGATGTGGCTCCCCTCCAGCCCGACAAGTTCGGCAATCCGGACCGCAAAACCCAGATCGCGGCCGAAGGCGGCCAGCGAGACGGCATCGCCCGCGCGTTCGCGTCCGAACCGGAAGTCGCTGCCCACGATGACCTGCGTGACGCCAAGACCCTCGGCCAGCACTTGCCGCGCGAAGGCTTCGGGTGGCAGGCCCGCCAGATCCGGGCCGAAAGGCAATTCGTACAAACGATCCACCCCCAGCTTGGCCAGACGATTTGCGCGGGATTCGGCGTTCATCAGGCGGAAAGGGGGCAGGTGGGGGGCAAAGACTTCGCGCGGATGCGGTTCAAACGTGATAAGGCCGAGGGGGGCAGGCCCGCGCGCAAGGTCGATGACTGCCTGGTGGCCCAGATGCAGCCCGTCGAAATTGCCCATCGCAACCGACGCGCCGCGCGCCTCTGCCGGTAGGTTTTGCCAGTGCGTGTAGGTCTTCATCGCGTGCCCCTTGCCTTGCCCCCCTATCGCGCAGGGGGGCAGCGGTTGCAAGTCAGCGCAGGTGGCCGATGGCGTAGGTCGGCTCCAACGTCTGTTCGATGACCCAGCGTTCCAACAGGGTCGCATCGGGGTTCGCGGTGTCATCCCCGAAATGCCCCGCTGCAAGGCCGGAGGTGATGAACAGCGAATCGAGCTGCTGGTTCACGCCGCCCTGGACGTCCGTCAGGATGCCGTCGCCCACGCACAGCGTCTGTGCGTCCGTCACGGGCGCAATGGCCGCGAGACGGCGGCGTGCCAGATCATAGATCGGGGCATGGGGCTTGCCGAGATAAAGGCTGTCACCCCCCATCCGGTCATAGGCCTGCGCGATGGCCCCGGCGCAGAAGATGCGGTGTTCGCCCACATCCACCTCGATATCCGGGTTGGCGCACAGAAGGCGCAGGTTGCGGGCCTTTGCCTGCGCCAGCACGTCCGCGTAATCGGCAGGGGTTTCGGCCATGTCGTCGAACAGGCCGGTGCAGACGATGCCTTCCGCCTCCTCCAGCGACACGCGAGTGATGGTGGGCTGGCTGGCGGCCAATGCCTGCAGGTCGGGTGAAAGGTCCGTGAAGAACGTCTCGTCCTTGGGGGCGCCGATGTGATGGACGCGACGGCCTACCTCGCCGTTCAGCATCGCGAACTGCGCGGCGTCTCCGGAGGTGGCAATGTCGTCCCAGCAATCGCGCGGAACGCCCATGGCGTCCAGCTGTGCCGCCACGGACCGGCCGGGCCGGGGGGAATTCGACACGAGGATCACGATGCCGCCCCCGGCGCGAAACGCCTGAAGCGCCGTCACCGCGTCGGGAAAGGGGGCCAGCCCGTTGTGCAGGCAGCCCCAGATGTCGCAGAACAGCGCGCGATACTGGCCCAGTTCGGCCAACGACCTGACGATACCGGGCATCAGAGTGCCAGCACGGGAATGATCTGTTTCTTCCGGCTCATCACGCCCGGCAGGACGACCGTGTCGCCCGTCACCGTGATGCCGAAGCTTTTCTCCGCAATGGCCCTCACTACCTCGTTCGGCACCAGCAGGGTCGCCTGTTCCTGCAGGATGTCCACGATGAACAGCAGGACCTGATCTGCCCCGTCCTCGGCTGCGACGGTGGGCATGGCGGCCATCAGGGCATTCTTGCGGGCCAGCAGCGGCGCGGGAGACGTCGTCTCCAGCACGGAAATGCGCAGATCCATGTCGTCGACCGTGTATTCCTTGCTGTCCATCCGCAGCAGTGCCACGTCGGAGAAGGAGGAGACGTCGGATTTGGCGGCAAACATCTTTGCGGCATATTCGGCAATGTCGATGCGCAATTCGCGGGCCAGATCCTCGGCCACGGCGCGGTCGTGAGACGTGGTGGTCGGGCTGCGGAATTCCAGCGTGTCCGACAGGATGCAGGACAGGATCAGGCCCTTGATGTGACGCGGGGCCTTTTCGGCGGCGCTGCCCATCAGGTCGTGCATCAGCGTGGCCGTGCAGGCCAGCGGACGGATCGTGATGTCGATCGGCGTCTTCGTCTTCAGGCCACCCACGAGCAGGTGGTGGTCGATGATGGCGATGATGTGCGCGTCATCAATGTTGTCGGGCAGTTCGGCGGGGTTGTTGGTGTCGACAAGAACGACCTCGTCCCCCGCGCCCAGATCCAGAAGTGCGGGCTGCGCCACTTCCCAGTGGTCCAGAACGAAGGCCGCTTCCGTGTTGGGCTGGCCCAGCAGGAAGGGGGCGGCGGGCTGGTTGCGCATCTCCGACAGGTACCACGCCCAGATGATGGCGGATGCGGTGGAATCCGTGTCCGGGGACTTGTGGCCGAAAACCTTGATCATGAAACATTCCCTGTATCTGGCGTTGGCGGATTTATAGGGCGGGCATGTGCGGTTGTCACGTCATCCGCCCATACCGAGGGCGCGAAATGAATGGCATATGCGCAGGACGCATGGCGGGGTTTCGCCTTCATGCGTTGCGGGCAGGGCCACCAGGCGCCATCTTGTGGGCAAGGAAAGACACACACAGATCAGGATGATCGCCATGAACACCGCCGTCGCAACCCACACCCGCACCGCTTCCGGCAACGAGCTGTTCGCTCGTATCGGCGCGTTCTTCGCAATGGTGGGCGCAGTGTGCCGGGTCAAGGCTGCCGTCGAAGGTTCCCGCCAGCCTGCCGCCGCCGACCTGCGCCGTCTGGGCATCAACCCTGCCCAGATGCCCAAGATGCACAACGCCCGCGTCTGATCCGTTTCAGACACGCGTCCCGTCCGACACCGAACGCCGAAAGCCCCGCGCTTCCGGCGTTTTGTCATATCCGGGTCCGTCACGAAATTTTCGCAGGGAAGTCGTTGACAGATACCGGCAGTCTGCCTAACTCTGCATCCGTTAGCACTCGCCAAGGCTGAGTGCTAAAGACATTCACAATGGATCCTGAGGGAGCTTCCAGATGGCATTCCAACCGTTGCATGACCGCGTTCTGGTTCGTCGCATCGAAGGCGACGAAAAAACCAAGGGCGGCCTGATCATCCCCGATTCCGCCAAGGAAAAACCGTCCGAAGGCGAAATCGTCTCGGTCGGCGAAGGCGCACGCAAGGACTCGGGCGAGCTGATCGCACCGTCGGTCAAAGCCGGCGACCGCATCCTGTTCGGCAAATGGTCCGGCACCGAAGTGACGATCGAAGGCAAAGAGCTGCTGATCATGAAAGAAAGCGACATCCTCGGGATCATTTCCTGAGCCGCCTTCTTTTCCAACCCCTAGACTGACAGGAGCTATACCATGGCCAAGGACGTCAAATTCGATACCGATGCCCGCGATCGCATGCTGCGCGGCGTGAACATTCTTGCTGATGCCGTCAAAGTGACGCTGGGCCCCAAAGGCCGTAACGTCGTGATCGAGAAATCCTTCGGCGCACCGCGCATCACGAAGGACGGTGTTTCCGTCGCCAAAGAGATCGAACTGTCCGACCGGTTCGAGAACATGGGCGCACAAATGGTGAAGGAAGTCGCTTCCCGCACCAACGACGAAGCAGGTGACGGCACCACGACCGCCACCGTGCTGGCCCAAGCCATCATCAAGGACGGCCTCAAGGCTGTTGCTGCCGGCATGAACCCGATGGACCTCAAGCGCGGCATCGACCTCGCGACGTCCAAAGTGGTCGCTGCGATCAAGGCTGCTGCACGTCCCGTGAACGACACTGCCGAAGTCGCGCAGGTCGGCACCATTTCCGCCAACGGCGAAGCTGAAATCGGTCGTCAGATCGCCGACGCGATGCAGAAGGTCGGCAACGAGGGTGTCATCACCGTCGAAGAAAACAAAGGCCTCGAGACCGAGACCGAAGTCGTCGAAGGCATGCAGTTCGACCGCGGCTACCTGTCGCCCTACTTCGTGACCAACCCCGACAAGATGATTGCGGATCTGGAAGACGCCCTGATCCTGCTGCACGAGAAGAAACTCTCGTCGCTGCAGCCGATGGTTCCGCTGCTGGAAGCCGTGATCCAGTCGCAAAAGCCGCTGATCATCATCTCGGAAGACGTTGAAGGCGAGGCTCTGGCCACGCTGGTCGTCAACAAGCTGCGCGGCGGCCTGAAAATCGCAGCCGTCAAGGCTCCGGGCTTCGGCGATCGTCGTAAAGCTATGCTGCAGGATCTCGCGATCCTGACCGGTGGCCAGGTCATCTCCGAAGATCTGGGCATGAAGCTGGAAAATGTCACGATCGACATGCTTGGCAAAGCCAAGAAGGTCACGATCACCAAAGACACGACGACCATCGTCGATGGCGCTGGTGACAAGGCCGAAATCTCGGCCCGCGTCGCACAGATCCGCACGCAGATCGAAGAGACCACGTCGGACTACGACAAAGAGAAACTGCAAGAGCGTGTGGCCAAACTGGCCGGCGGCGTTGCAGTCATCCGCGTCGGCGGCATGACCGAAGTCGAAGTGAAAGAGCGTAAGGACCGCGTCGATGACGCGCTGAACGCAACCCGCGCTGCCGTCCAGGAAGGCGTCGTCGTCGGTGGTGGTGTCGCTCTGATCCAGGCTGGCAAAGTGCTGGAAGGCCTCACCGGTGCCAACTCCGACCAGAACGCGGGTATCGCCATCGTGCGCCGCGCCCTGGAAGCCCCGCTGCGTCAGATCGCACAGAACGCGGGCGTCGACGGTTCGGTCGTTGCAGGCAAGATCCGCGAATCGGACGACGTGAAGTTCGGCTTCAACGCGCAGACCGAAGAATATGGCGACATGTTCGCGTTCGGCGTGATCGATCCGGCCAAGGTTGTCCGCACGGCTCTGGAAGATGCAGCTTCGGTCGCATCGCTCCTGATCACGACGGAAGCCATGATTGCCGACAAGCCGGAGCCGAAAGGCGCGGCAGGCGGCGGCATGCCCGACATGGGCGGCATGGGCGGCATGATGTAATCTGCGATTAACGCAGAGCACATCGGTTTCGCATGCGAAACAGGGGGCGTCCTTCGGGGCGCCCTTTTTATTTGCGCGAGAATCCGCGCACGGAAATTTTGTCGGGAACACGGTGCTTGCCCGAACATGTCCCGCCCCGCTAGCACTTCACGTAACGATAACAACTTCGGGACGTGAAGATGCTGCGTGCTGCCCTTGCCCTTTCGCTGATCCTTGGTCTTTCGGCTTGTGGAGGTGGGGGCGAGGTGTCCCGTGGACTGTCGCCGGATCTGGCCGTTCCTGCCGGTCGCGCAGAGGTGTCGCGCATGGTCGACAGCTATGCCGACATGTATGGCGTGCCTCGCGCGTTGGCGCACAGGGTGGTCAAGCGTGAAAGCACCTACAACCCCGCAGCCCGCAACGGCACCTATTACGGGCTGATGCAAATCGCCCCTCCGACAGCCCGCACCATGGGTTTTTCCGGAGAGCCGACCGAACTGCTCGATGCCGAAACCAACCTCCGCTATGCGATGAAGTATTTGCGCGGCGCATGGATGGTGTCCAATGGCAGCCAAGACAGGGCAGTGGAATGGTATAGCCGCGGCTATTACTACGAAGCCAAGCGTCAGGGCCTGTTGCAGCAGACTGGTCTGCGCTCCTGATCCTTCCGATATTCGCGATTGCGGCGCTGCCGGTCCTGATCCGGCTGGCGCTTGGCGGCGGTGCCGATCCGCGGGCCTTTGCAGGCACCACGCTTGCGTTTGCCGCAGGCCTGATGTGGCTTGCGCTGACCATCCGGCGCAAGCGGAGCGGTCAGCGGCCCGCCTTGCAGCCGGACGTGTTCCGCATCACCGGGGCTGTGGCGGCGATTCTCTGGATTTGTGGACTGTGCTTCGGTCTGCGGGACGTGCCGCTGGGACAGGCAGCGGCGATGTTTTGCGCGACAGCTGCATTGACCGGAGTGGCCGCGCGGCTGGCGTTGCAGGACCGCATGCCGATTCTCGTGCTGATCCCCGCTGGTCTGGCCGTGGCCGGGGCTGTTCTGGCCGGACCGCAGGCATGGCCGATCGGCCTCGCAGGCGCCGGTTTCGGCATGCATATGCTGCTGGCGCGTCGTGGTGACCTGCTGAACAGTCGTTCCGCGCACCTGATCCTTGCCGCGCCCGTCGCGATCCTGCTGATGTTCGGCATTCCACCTCTGCGGGGCGAGGCACTGGTGCTGGCGGCCCTTGCGGCGATCATCCTCAGCATCGGCGGGATTTACTGGCAACGATGGGTCACCATTCCCGCGCTGGCACCTGTTGCGGCGCTGACCAGCATCTTGGGCATTGTTTGGGGGCAAGGGCCGGAACTGGCGCTGATCCCCGCCGTACTTGGCGCATTCGGGATTCAGCGGATGATCGGCTCCAACGGGTCGTAGACGATGCCGTTGCCCCACGCGGCTTCGGGCAGCGTGTCGGGCTTAAAGCGCAGGTTTGCCAGCTCGTTCCGCGTCACCCAGCGGCGTTCGGTTACCACTCCTTCGGGATCCTGCCACGCGTCGGACAATTCGCCCCCCGTCAGGGTGCAGCGGAAATAGATGTCGACCTGATGGAAGGTGCCGTTGGGATCGTGAAACTCGTTCACCAGCACGGGCAGGCCTACGGTGATGGTCAGGCCCGTTTCCTCATGCACTTCGCGGATCAGGTTTTCAGGCAGGGACTGGTGCAGTTCCGCCCCGCCGCCGGGCGCGGTCCAAAGGTCGGAAACACCTCCGGGCCACGCGTTCACCATCAACAGCCGATCCTGCGGATCAAGGATCAGCGCACGCACCGCAAGGCGCGGGCCAATCATCGTCACGACTTCATTCGACCGACTTCGCCTCCAGCGCGGCAAGACGGGCGGACAACGCTTCGTTTTCGTCGCGGGCCTTGGCGGCCATCAGGCGGACGGCCTCGAATTCTTCCCGCGTCACAAGATGGCGGTCGGCCAGCCAGCGGTCGACCATGCCGCGAAACGCGGTGTCGGCCTCGGTCTTTGCACCCTGCGCCACGCCCATCGCGTTGGTCATCAGCTGCGACATGTCGTCGAGGAATTTGGATCGCGCGGTCATGGCATCTCCTGTTGGCTGTGTCATGATATGGCGGCACGGCACGCGGTTGACAACCCTGCCACCGCGCCGGACAAAGCGGCAAACCCCAGAGGTGCCATGAACTACATCCCCTTTCCTGACATCTCGCCCGAGATCTTCACCATCAACCTCGGCAGCTTCGCGTTTTCGCTGCGCTGGTATGCTCTGGCCTACATCGCGGGTCTGCTGGGCGGCTGGTGGATCATCCGCCGTGCCATCGGCTGTCCGACGCTGTGGCCCGCAGGCACCCCCCCCATGACGTCCGACCAGGTGGAGCGTTTGCTGACATGGGTGATCCTTGGCGTCGTGCTGGGCGGGCGACTTGGCTTCGTGCTGTTCTACGAACCCGGGTATTATCTGGCGAACCCGTCGCAGATCCTTCAGGTCTGGCAGGGCGGCATGTCGTTTCATGGCGGGTTCCTTGGCGTCGTGGCCGCCGTCTGGATCTTCAGCCAGCGCGAAGGGGCGCCGAAGCTGTCGGTGGCCGACATGATGGCGCTTGGCGTGCCGCCGGGGCTGTTCTTCGGACGTATCGCGAATTTCATCAACGCCGAACTTTGGGGCCGTCCGACCGATCTGCCATGGGGCGTGGCCTTTCCGGGAGAGGCCGCGCAGACCTGCGAGGGCATCGCGGGCATCTGTGCGCGCCATCCATCGCAGATCTACGAGGCGCTGCTGGAAGGCGTTCTGCTGTTCGCGCTTATCTGGCTGCTGATCCTGCGGCGTCACTGGCTGAAATGGCCGGGGGCGATCTGCGGTGTCTTCGTCGCGGGCTACGGCATCTCTCGCTTTCTGGTGGAATTCGTGCGCCAGCCGGACGCGCAGTTCGTGACCGCGGGCAACCCGTTGGGACTGGCCTGGCAGGTGGGCGGTTACGGTCTGACGCAAGGGCAGGCGCTTTCGCTGCCGATGGTCGCCGCGGGCCTGTTCCTGATCGCGCGGGCCAGACGGGCGTGACGCCGCTCGGGGATCTGCTGGCGCGCCGCATCGCGCAGACGGGGCCGATCACGCTGGCCGATTACATGGCCGAATGCCTGCTGCACCCCGAACACGGCTACTACACCACGCGGGAGCCGTTCGGCGCGGCGGGCGATTTCACCACCGCGCCGGAGATCAGCCAGATGTATGGCGAGATGCTGGGCGTGTGCCTCGCGCAGCACTGGCTCGATTCGGGCGGCGGGCCTTTCACGCTGGCGGAACTCGGGCCGGGTCGGGGCACGCTGATGGCGGACATCCTGCGTGCGACAAGGGGCGTGCCGGGCTTTCATGCCGCCGCCGACGTCGTGCTGGTGGAGGCGAGCCCCCGCCTGCGCGTCCTTCAGGCCGGACGCGTGCCTGCACGGCATGTGGACACGGTGCACGATCTGCCCGACGGTCCGCTGTGGCTTGTCGCGAACGAATTCTTCGATGCCCTGCCCATCCGGCAGTTCGTCCGCGACGGCGCAGGGTGGCGGGAACGAATGGTAGGCGCAGGCCTGACCCTCGGCCTGTCAGATGCCGCCCCTCTGGCCGCCCTTGCCCACCGGCTGGACGACACCAAGGATGGCGAGGTGGTGGAAATCTGCCCGCAGGCCGCCCCGATCATGCAGGCCATCGCAGAACGTGTCGCACATGGCGGCATGGCGTTGATCGTGGATTACGGCGGCTGGCGGTCGCGCGGGGATACGTTTCAGGCCCTGTCCGCCCATGCGTTCACCGACCCCTTCGCCGCCCCCGGACAGGCGGATCTGACCGCCCATGTCGATTTCGCGGCGCTGGCGCAGGCCGCGCAGGGGCAGACGTATTACCGGACGCAAGGCAAGTTCCTGACCACGCTCGGTATCGGGCAACGGGCCGCGCGGCTGGCCGCGCAAGGGGATGCGGAAACCCACTTTTCAGCGTTGGAGCGGTTGACCGCGCCCGACCAAATGGGCGATCTTTTCAAGGCGCTGGCCATCACCGGCGCTTCCGCACCGCCACCACCGGGGTTCGCATGACATTGGACATCATCACATCACGTGCGCTGCATCCGGTGCGCCACGGGTTCTTCACCCGCAAGGGGGGTGCGTCGTCCGGCATCTTCCACGGGCTGAATTGCGGCTTCGGCAGCAGCGACATGCCGGAGGTGGTGGCCATCAATCGCGCCCGCGTTGCGGCAGCCATGAAGGTGGAGGCCGACGGTATTCGCACCCTGAACCAGATCCATTCGGCCATCGTGGTGCCTGCACCCTTCGACGGCACACCCGACGCGGATGGTGTCGTGACCGATCGGCCCGGTGTCGTCCTGTCGATCCTGACCGCCGATTGCCAGCCCGTGTTGCTGGCCGATGCGAAGGCGGGCGTGATCGGCGCGGCCCATGCGGGCTGGAAAGGTGCCATCGGTGGCGTGCTTGAGGCGACAGTCCAGGCGATGCGCGATCTGGGGGCCACGGACATCCGCGCGGTGATCGGACCCTGCATCAGCCAGCGCGCCTATGAGGTCGGGCCGGAAATGCTGGATACGTTCATGGCCGAGGATGACGACTACGCCCGCTTCTTCGCCCAAGGGCAGGAAGACCGGATGTTGTTCGACCTGCCGGGCTTCGGGCTGTCGCGTCTGCACGCGGCGGGAGTGGAGGCGGAATGGACCGGCCATTGCACCTATTCCGACCCCGGACAGTTCTATTCCTTCCGCCGCACCACCCATGCGAAGGAAGCCGATTACGGCAGGCTCATCGCGACGATCCGGCTTTGATCCGCGCTTCCAGCACGTCGAAGGGAACACCCGGTTCATCCTTGGCACCTCGGATGACAAGGCTGGTCTTCACGCTGGCCACGTTCGCGGCGGATGTCAGATGTTGCGTAAGAAAGGTCTGGAACGTGCTCAGATCCGGGGCCACGCATTTCAGGATGAAGTCGATTTCCCCGTTCAGCATATGGCATTCGCGGACCAGCGGCAGCGAACGGCAGTGATCCTCGAACGCGGAAAGGTCGCGTTCGGCCTGACTGTGAAGCCGGACCATCGCGAAGACCTGTACCTCAAACCCCATCTGGCGGGGGTCGATCTGCGCGTGATAGCCGCGGATATACCCGGACTCCTCAAGGGTTCTGACGCGGCGCAGGCAGGGTGGGGCGGATATTCCGACGCGACGGGCAAGTTCTACGTTGGTGATTCGACCGTCAGCCTGCAATTCAGCCAGGATCTGTCGGTCAATGGGATCGAGCTTCGATCCGGCCATGGGCGTCTCCGTTGGATGGTGGCAGGACATTACAAGCAGCCCCCGTCATGCGCAATATTCTGTCGCGTCTTTCGCGGGGGTTTCCGCCAATCCGTGCCTCGCCTATATCGGTCCGGCAATACCAAGGGGGCATATCATGGCCGAGACGCGGCACAGCAAGGTTCTGATCATCGGCTCCGGCCCGGCAGGCTATACCGCCGCCGTCTATTCCGCGCGCGCGATGCTGGAACCGATCCTCGTGCAGGGGCTGCAACCGGGTGGCCAGCTGACCATCACCACCGAGGTGGAAAACTGGCCCGGTGACACGCATGTGCAGGGTCCCGACCTGATGGTGCGGATGGAAGAACACGCCCGCGCAATGGGGACAGAGATCATCACCGATTACATCATGTCGCTGGACCTGTCGGTGCGGCCTTTCGTGGCAAAAGCCGACAGCGGCACGACCTTCACGGCGGATGCGGTGATTCTGGCCACAGGTGCGCAAGCCAGATGGCTGGGTCTGCCGAGCGAGGAAAAGTTCAAGGGCTTCGGCGTATCCGCCTGCGCGACCTGCGACGGCTTCTTCTATCGCGGCAAGGAGGTCGTGGTGATCGGCGGGGGTAATACGGCGGTCGAAGAAGCGCTGTTCCTGACCAACTTCGCCAGCAAGGTGACCCTGATCCACCGCCGCGATACCCTGCGGGCCGAGAAGATCCTGCAGGACCGGCTGTTCAACCATCCAAAGGTCGAGCTTGCCTGGCATTCCACGGTGGAGGAGGTACTTGGCACCGAAGGTCCGCTTGGCGTGACCGGCGTGCGCGTCCGCGATGTGCTGGACGGGGCCGAACGCGTGATCCCGTGCGACGGGTTCTTCGTGGCTATCGGCCATACGCCCGCGTCAGAACTGGTCAGGGATCAACTGGAATTGCATTCCGACGGCTATGTTAAGGTGGAGGCGGGGGGAACGAAAACCTCGGTCCCCGGCGTGTTTGCGGCGGGTGATCTGACCGATCACGTCTATCGCCAGGCGATCACCAGCGCGGGAATGGGCTGCATGGCGGCACTAGATGCCGAACGCTGGCTGGCGGGCATCGACACCGCCCACTTCTGATATGAAAAAGGGGCCCTGCGGGGCCCCTGATCTTCAGTGCACGTTGACCGGCGCCAGATCGTTCTGCAACGCCAGCTGAAAGGCCAGACTGCGGTTCCGCACCAGTGCCAACTGCTCGCCATCTGCATTGTGAAGCGCGTACAGCGTCACCAGACCTTCAGCCTGTTCCTGCACATCCTCCGGCAGATCGGCGACGGCCACAGGACGGACATAGACCATACGGTCGTTCGGGGTCTGCGTGGTGTTCATCTCGTCTCTCCTTCTGGTCGCTTGGTGCTGCGGATGGGAATGGTCTGGACGACGGCGTCCGGCACGGTCCGGCGCAAATCGACGTGAAGGAGCCCATGCTCCAGATCGGCACCGGCAACTTCCACACCCTCGGCCAGCACGAAGCTGCGTTGGAAGGCGCGGCCGGCAATGCCCCGATGCAGGAAGACCCGCGTTTCGTGGTCGTCCGCCTGACGCCCACGTATCACGAGCTGCCGATCCTCCACTGTGATGGCCAGATCGCTTTCGCGGAACCCTGCCACCGCCAGCGTGATGCGATAAGCACTTTCGGCAACGGCTTCGATATTGAAGGGGGGATACCCTTCGGAAGATTTCGCGGTGCGTTCGACCAGCCGTTCAAGCTGCTCGAAGCCAAGTAGATGGGGATGCGCCCCAAAGCCCAATTTCGTCATTCCGCTTGCCCTTGCATGAAGCGACAAATCGCGAAGGTCCGGACGGCACCTTCATCTTGCAATATGGGTCTCCGGCATGGATGGCGCAAGTCTTCCAGCATGTTGCAGAATTTCCGCGCGTTTTCGCGGCGGATCGCATAGACTGATCCGACAGTCCCAGTTTGCCATCGAGCCCGCCATGAATGCCTCCGCCCAACTTGACCTGGAAGAAATGCTGCGTATCCGCATGGGGGTCCTGCGCCGCGAACACCGCGATCTGGACGACGCCATCCTTGCGCTGGAAACGCAACCCGCCTCCGATCCGCTTCAACTGCGCCGCCTGAAGAAGCGCAAGCTGTCGCTGAAGGACGAGATCGTGCGGATCGGTGATCAGCTTATCCCCGACATCATCGCCTGATCCCATTGCGGGCGGGCATGGCCTCTGTATGATGCGCCCTTCCAAAAGGGAGGTCGCCATGGGCGTGGATGTCGGGATCATCATGGGAAGCCAGTCGGACTGGCCGACGATGAAGGAGGCAGCCACCGTTCTGGACGAACTTGGCATCTCCTACGAAACGAAGATCGTCTCCGCCCACCGCACGCCGGACCGTTTGTGGACATATGGCAAGGAAGCGGCGGGCCGGAACCTGAAGGTCATCATCGCAGGCGCGGGTGGCGCGGCACATCTGCCCGGCATGATGGCGTCGAAGACCCGTATTCCGGTTGTGGGCGTTCCCGTGCAGACAAAGGCACTGTCGGGCGTCGACAGCCTTTATTCCATCGTGCAGATGCCCAAGGGCTTTCCCGTGGCGACCATGGCCATCGGCTCGGCGGGCGCCGCGAATGCGGGCCTGATGGCCGCGGGCATCCTTGCACTGTCCGATCCGGCACTGGCAGAACGTCTGGACGCCTGGCGCGACGCGCTGTCCGCCTCCATCCCCGAGGAGCCGCAGGAATGACCCTTCAACCGGGAGGAACCATCGGTATTCTTGGCGGCGGCCAATTGGGCCGGATGTTGGCCGTGGCGGCGAGCCGTCTTGGCTTTCGCACCCATATCTTCGAACCCGCAGCCAATCCGCCCGCCGCGGATGTGGCGCATGCGCTGACGACGGCCAGTTACGAGGACCATGACGCGTTGCGGGCTTTTGCCGCCGCAGTCGATGTCATCACCTATGAATTCGAGAATATCCCCACCGCCGCCCTCGACGTTCTGGAGGCGGCGCTGCCGATCCGCCCGAACCGCCGCGCCTTGGCCAGCAGTCAGGACAGGCTTGTGGAAAAGGACTTCCTGTCCGGCCTTGGCCTTCAGGTGGCGCCTTATCACGCGGTGAACAATGCCACCGATCTGGCCGCCGCGATCAGGGCTGTGGGTTTGCCCGCGATCCTCAAGACGACGCGTCTGGGTTATGACGGCAAGGGGCAGGCGCGGATCATGGTGCCCGAAGATGCCGAAGCGGCGCTGGCGGCCATGAACGGCGCACCTGCCGTGCTGGAGGCGTTCGTTACCTTCAGCCACGAGGTGTCGGTGATCGCCGCACGGGGGCTGGACGGTTCCATCGCGGCTTATGATCCGGGCGAGAATGTACACCGCGACGGCATCCTGCATACCACGACGATTCCGGCCCGCCTGACGCCCAACCGTCGGTCGGACGCGGTGCTGATGGCGGCGCGCATCCTCAACACGCTCGATTACGTCGGCGTCATGGGGGTGGAGTTGTTCGTGACCGCAGATGGGCTGATCGTGAACGAGATCGCGCCGCGCGTGCACAACTCGGGTCACTGGACCCAGAACGGCTGCGCGGTGGACCAGTTCGAACAGCACATTCGCGCCGTGGCGGGCTGGCCCCTTGGCGATGGCGGTCGGCATTCGGACGTGATCATGGAAAACCTGATCGGGGACGACATCCTGCGTGTGCCGGATATCGCCGCCGAACGTGGTGCGGCGTTGCATCTGTATGGCAAGACGGAAGCACGACCGGGCCGAAAGATGGGTCACGTCAACCGTGTGACCCAAGGGGCTGGCGGTTCCTGAACGGGCTGATTAGCTTCATGGGCAAAGGAGACGCCCATGACTGCCCATGCGAACCCCCTGTTGTCCGACTGGACCGGCCCCTTCGGTCTTCCACCCTTCGACGCCATCCGTGACGAGGATTTTGCTCCCGCCTTCGACGCCGCCCTGAGCGAGGCGCGGGCGAACATCGCCCGCATCGCCGACGATCCTGCGCCGCCCGGCTTTGCCAACACCATCCTTGCGCTGGAGATGGCCGAAGAAGCGCTGAACCGCGTGGGTGGCGTCTTCTATCCGCTGGCGGGCGCCGACAGCACCGACGCGCGCGAGGATCTGCAGCGTGACCTGGCCCCGAAGATGTCCGCATTTTCATCAGAGATCATCAATAACAAGGCATTGTTCCTGCGGATCGATGCGCTGTGGGAGGCGAAGGATAAGCTCGACCTGACGGCGGAGGAGGTGCGGGTTCTGGATCTTTATCACCGCATGTTCGTGCGGGCGGGGGCACGGCTGAGCGGTGGACAGGCGGCCCGTCTGACCGAGGTGAAGGCGCGGCTGGCCGTGTTGGGCACCCAGTTCAGCCAGAACCTGCTGGCCGAGGAACGCGACTGGTTTCGCGATCTGTCCACGGACGACCTGGCGGGCTTGCCCGATTTCGTGGTGGAGACGGCAAAGGCCGCCGCTGAGGAACGGGGCCGCGACGGGCATGTGCTGACGTTGAACCGTTCCCTCATCGTGCCGTTCCTGCAGTTTTCGCCCAACCGCGACCTGCGCCGTATTGCATACGGGGCGTGGACCGCGCGGGGGGCCAACGGCAACACTGCCGACAACCGCGCCATTGCCACCGAAATCCTGTCCTTGCGTCAGGAACGTGCGCGCCTTCTGGGCTATGCCAGCTTTGCCGATTACAAGCTGGAGCCGGAGATGGCCAAGACGCCGGACGCCGTGCGCGACCTGTTGATGCGGGTCTGGGAACCGGCGCGCACGAAAGCGTTGGACGATGCCGCCATCCTTGCACAGCGTATGCATGCGGACGGCGTCAACGGTGATCTGGAACCGTGGGACTGGCGCTACTATTCCGAACAGCGCCGGATGGAGGAGCACGATCTGGACGAGGCGGCGATCAAGCCGTATTTTTCGCTGGAGGCGATGATCGAGGCGTCATTCGACGTGGCGAACCGTCTGTTCGGGCTGGAGTTCAAGGCGCTGGACGTTCCGCTCTATCACCCCGATGCGCGGGCGTGGGAGGTGACGCGGGGCGGCAAGCACGTTGCGGTGTTCATCGGGGACTACTTCGCGCGGGGCTCGAAGCGGTCCGGCGCGTGGTGCACGGCGATGCGGGTGCAGCGCCGCGTGGGCGGCGTGCAGGCCCCGATCGTGATGAACGTGTGCAACTTCGCCAAGGGCAATCCCAGCCTGCTGTCCTATGACGATGCGCGCACCCTGTTTCATGAATTCGGCCACGCATTGCACCAGATGCTGTCGGATGTGGGATATGCCTTCATCTCCGGCACCTCGGTTGCGCGGGACTTCGTGGAACTGCCAAGCCAGCTTTACGAACACTGGCTGGAGGTGCCGGAAGTGCTGGCCAGGCATGCCCGCCATTACCGGACGGGCGAGGCGATGCCGCAGGACCTGATGGACCGCCTGCTGGCCGCAAGCACCTACGATCAGGCGTTTTCCACCGTGGAATACGTGTCCTCGGCAATGGTGGATCTGATGTTCCACAAAGGGGAGGCACCCACCGATCCGATGGTGCGGCAAGCGGAGATTCTGGCCGACCTTGGCATGCCGAAGCCGATCCGCATGCGGCACGCGACACCGCATTTCAGCCATGTCTTTTCCGGAGACGGCTATTCGTCAGGCTATTACAGTTACATGTGGTCCGAAGTGATGGATGCGGACGCCTTTGCCGCCTTCACCGAAACAGGGGATGCGTTCGATCCGGAAACGGCCCGCAAGCTGGAGAAGCATATCCTCTCCGCAGGCGGTTCGCAGGACGCGGAGGCACTTTATACCGCCTTCCGCGGTCGTATGCCGGGGGTGGAGCCGTTGCTGGCGGGCAGGGGGCTGGCATGACTGCCCCCGCGATCACCTTCACTTACTGCACGCAATGCAACTGGATGCTGCGGACCGCATGGATGGCGCAGGAGCTGTTGCAGAGCTTCGGACAGGATATCGGATCCGTGACACTGGTTCCGGCAACGGGCGGCATCTTCCAGATCACGCTGGACGGCGATCTGATCTGGGACCGCAAGCGCGACGGCGGCTTTCCCGACAGCAAGGCGCTGAAGCAGATGGTGCGCGACCGCGTCTGGCCGGAACGCGATCTGGGGCATGTGGACCGTGGTTCGGAGCGCTGACGACGCGGGGCTGCCCATTACCGGATGACTGTCCCGTCGTTCAAGCGGGACTGCAGGTCGGAGGGCAAACCCCGTGAAAGACGCTCTGGGTGGCCAAGTTGAATGACTTGGCCATCTTGGGATGCAGATGGGCAGCCCAAAGGCGTCATTCCCCCCTTGGGAAGCGCTTGCTGTCCTCGAGGATGTTCAGGTCCATGTGATTGCGCATATATTGTTCGGATGCCTTTTTCAGCGGCTGGTAGTCCCACGGGTAGTAGCCGCCCTGACGCAGCGCCTCATACACCACCCAGCGGCGGGCTTGGCTTTCACGCACTGCTGCGTCGAAACGGCCCAGATCCCAGCGATGGTCCGCCTGATCGCGTAACGTGGCGAGGATGTCCGCGCAGTCGGGGTCTTCCGCACGGTTGCATCGTTCCTGCGGGTCGCTGTCCAGATCATAGAGCTGTTCGGGATCAACCTCGCAGCGGATGTATTTCCAGCGTCCGTCACGCAGCGCGACCATGGGGGCGATGCTGCCTTCGGCGGCATATTCCATCGGGACGGGCATGCGCGCCTCGCCCTCGGCCACGGGCAGCAGGGTCGTGCCGTCGGTCCAGGGCATGACCTCGGCCATGGAGATGCCGGCCATGTCGCAAAGCGTCGGTGTGACGTCGATGGTGGAAACCGGCGTGTCGATGCGCCCCGTCGTGCCCGTTCCCGCGATCATCAGCGGCACGCGGGCGGAGCCTTCGAAGAAGTTCATCTTGAACCACAGCCCCCGGTCGCCCAGCATATCGCCGTGGTCGGAGGTGAAGACGATGATCGCCTCTTGCCGTGTCGCTTCCAGCACGTCGAGGATTTCGCCGATCTTGTCGTCGACATAGGAGATGTTGGCAAAATAGCCGTGGCGGGCGCGGCGGATCATGTCATCCGTCAGGGCCATGGCATCGGAATCACAAGCATCCCACAGCCGCTGCGAATGAGGGTCCATGTCGTCGTAGGGGATGGTCTCGGGCGGTTGGGTGTGCGGGCAATCCTGATACAGGTCCCAGTATTTGCGGCGGGCAACGTAAGGGTCATGCGGATGGGTGAAGCTGACCGTCAGGCACCACGGGCGCGGATCGGCACCGCGCGACAGGTCGTACAGCTTGCTGATCGCCTGATGCGCCACGTCATCGTCGTATTCCAGTTGGTTCGTGATCTCCGCCACACCCGCACCGGAAACGGAGCCGAGGTTGTGATACCACCAGTCGATCCGTTCCCCTGGCTTGCGGTAATCGGGGGTCCAGCCGAAGTCGGCGGGATAGATGTCGGTGGTCAACCGTTCCTCAAGCCCGTGCATCTGGTCGGGTCCGACGAAGTGCATCTTGCCCGACAGGCAGGTCTGGTATCCCGCACGGCGAAGATGGTGGGCATAAGTGGGAATGTCGGAGGCAAATTCGGCGGCGTTGTCATAGACCCGCGTACGCGACGGCAACTGGCCCGACATGAAGCTGGCGCGGGCGGGGGCGCAAAGCGGCGATCCGGTATAGGTATTGGCAAACCGGACAGACCGTCCGGCCAGACGCTTCAGGTTGGGCGCGTGCAGGAAATCGGCAGGGCCGTCGGGAAAAAGGGTGCCGTTCAGCTGATCGACCATAAGGATCAGGATGTTTGGACGCGTCATGGAACCTCCGGCCAGTTGTCTTGGTCGCGGTGTCGCATGTCTGCATCATGGGCCGCAAGCGCGGCGGCCAAGGACAAAGGCGCGACCGAAGCCGCGCCTGTCATTCTTATCAGACCGAAATGTTGATTGCCGATTCGCGACCGTCACGGCTGGTTTCGATGTCGAAGTTCACGGCTTGACCGTCAGCGAGCGAGCGGATGCCCGCACGTTCCAGGGCGGTGATGTGGACGAACACGTCCTTCGCGCCGCCTTCGGGGGCAATGAAGCCATAGCCCTTGGTGGTGTTGAACCATTTCACGGTGCCCTTGGCCATCGTGGTGTCTCCTGTTCCGGAACCGTCCGCGGAATGCGACGGCGTGGCTAAGTCAGAGCAAGATCGAATCGCTGTGGCCGCAAAGGACAGGTCGATAAAGAATAACGTCGCATAAACAACGCTAGCACGAAAAATGAATCGCGCAAGCGTCGTCTATGCCGACAGCGGAAGTTAGCGTTAACGCGTGAACTTCTTGTGTTTCACGCGCTTGGGGTTCGCGGCATCGGGACCAAGGCGGCGGATCTTGTCCTTCTCGTAGTCCTCGAAGTTGCCTTCGAAGAACTCGACATGGGCATCCCCCTCGAACGCAAGGATGTGCGTGCACAGACGGTCGAGGAAGAAGCGGTCGTGGCTGATGATGACCGCGCAGCCCGCAAAGGATTCGATCGCCGCTTCCAGCGCCTGCAGCGTTTCCACGTCCAGATCGTTGGTCGGTTCGTCCAGCAGCAGGACGTTGCCGCCGGATTTCAGCAGCTTGGCCAGATGGACGCGGTTGCGTTCACCACCCGACAGCAGGCCCACCTTCTTTTGCTGGTCCGCACCCTTGAAGTTGAACGAGCCGACGTAGTTGCGCGAGTTCACCTGCGCATCGCCCAGTTCGATCACTTCGGCCCCGCCGGATATCTCTTCCCACACGTTGGCATCGGGGTTCAGGCTGTCACGCGACTGGTCCACGAAAGCCAGCTTGACGGTATCACCCAGCTTGACTGTGCCGCCGTCCGGGGTTTCCTGACCGACCAGCATCTTGAACAGCGTGGATTTGCCCGCGCCGTTGGGACCGATGACGCCGATGATGCCTCCGGGGGGCAGCATGAAAGTCAAGTTCTCGATCAGTTGCTTGTCGCCCATCGCCTTTGACAGGTTCTCGACCTCGATCACCTTGCCGCCAAGACGGGGGCCGTGGGGGATCACGATCTGCGCGCGACCGACCAGATCCTTGACGGATTCGTCTGCCATCTTGTTGTAGGCGGAGATACGGGCCTTGGATTTCGCCTGACGGGCCTTGGCACCGGCACGGATCCATTCCAGTTCCTTTTCCAGAACCTTCTGCTTCGATTTGTCCTCGCGCGCTTCCTGCGCCATGCGCTTGGCCTTGGCTTCCAGCCACGAGGAGTAGTTCCCCTCGTGCGGCAGACCGCGGCCACGCTCCAGCTCCAGAATCCAGCTGGTGATGTCGTCAAGGAAGTAACGGTCGTGGGTGACCGTCAGGATCGTGCCCTTGTAGGCGATCAGGTGCTTTTGCAGCCATGCGATCGTTTCGGCATCAAGGTGGTTGGTCGGTTCGTCAAGCAGCAGCATGTCCGGCTCCTCAAGCAGCAGCTTGCAGAGCGCGACGCGCCGGCGTTCACCGCCCGAGAGGGAGGACACGTCGGCATCGTCCGGGGGGCAGCGCAGGGCTTCCATCGCGATGTCGACGGTGTTGTCCAGTTCCCACAGGTTCTGGGCGTCGATCTGGTCCTGAAGGGTCGCCATCTCCTCGGCCGTCTCGTCCGAGTAGTTCATGGCCAGCTCGTTGTAACGCTCCAGGATGGCACGCTTGGCCGCGACGCCTTCCATGACGTTGCCGCGCACGTTCAGCGCCTCGTCCAGCTGGGGTTCCTGTGGCAGGTAGCCCACACGGGCATCCTTGGCGGCCCATGCTTCGCCCTGGAAGTCCTTGTCGAGACCGGCCATGACCTTCAGCAGCGTGGACTTGCCCGCGCCGTTGACGCCCACGACGCCGATCTTGACGCCCGGCAGGAAGTTCAGGTGGATGTTCTCGAAGACTTTCTTGCCGCCGGGATAGGTCTTGGAGACGCCATCCATGTGATAGACGTATTGATACGAGGCCACGGGGAGTGCTCCATCTTTCAGGGATTTGGCCGCCTACATAGCGATAACGCTGGACAAGAGCAATGTGGGGGTGGTTTCTGTCCGCCGGACAACGGGAGGGGCGTCTTGCAGGGTTGGCCGGTGGCGCACAGGGGGATGGTGGTCGGGTTGCTGGGGGGGTCGTTCGATCCCGCCCATGCGGGCCATGTCCATATCACCGAGGAGTCGATGAAGCGTTTCGGTCTGGACCGCGTGTGGTGGCTGGTCAGTCCGGGCAACCCCTTGAAGGCCAAGGGGCCGCGCCCGATGGCCGAACGGCTGGCGCGGGCGCGCGCCGTGATGCGACATCCACGCGTCCATGTCACGGATCTGGAAGCGCGGCTCGGCACCCGCCATACCGCCCACACCCTGCGTTCCTTGCAGCGCCGCTATCCCGGGGTGCGGTTCGTCTGGCTGATGGGTGCGGACAACCTGGTGCAGTTCCACCTGTGGGACGACTGGCGCTGGATCATGAAGAACGTGCCAGTGGGTGTACTGGCCCGGCCGGGCTGGGGCGTGCGCGGCCGTCTGGGGCGGGCGGCGCAGTCTTTCGGCGGGTGCCGTACCACGCCCGAACTGCTGGCCCGCAGCAATCCGCCTGCATGGGCCTTTTCCGACCTGCCGATGGTCGATGTGTCGTCCTCGGAAATACGGGCACGCGGCGAATGGGGCTAGCGCGGCGAGCGGGCTTCAGGCTAGCGTCGGCGTCATGATTTCCAGACGTTTTCTCATGGGCGGTTTGGCCGCCATCGCTGCGGTTCCCGGTTGTGCCGGTGCGCCCGATACATCCCCCCGCCCGCCGGTCAGGCTTGGCGGCGGCACATCCGCATCGGAGGCGTTGGTCGCCCGATCGGGCGTGTCGGGCAGCGTGGGTTATGTGGTGGCCGATACATCGGGGCGCGTGCTGGATCACCGGGCGGGCGACGTGCCGCTGCCGCCTGCATCGACAGCCAAGGCCATCACCGCGCTGTATGCACTGGACAGGCTGGGGGCGGGGTATCGCTTCGGCACGTCCATTCTGGCGACGGGGCCGGTTTCGGGCGGGATCGTGCAGGGCGATCTGTGGCTGGTGGGCGGGGGCGATCCGTCGCTTGACACGGACGGCCTGGACGTAATGGCAGCCGAACTGGCGCAGCGCGGCGTGCGCGGCCTGACGGGGCGCTTCATGGCTTATGGAGGCGCGTTGCCGCTGGTGCAGCAGATCGACGCGCAGCAGCCGGTGCATGCCAATTACAATTCGGCCATCTCGGGCCTGAACCTGAACTTCAACCGTCTTTATTTCGCATGGGGTGCGGGGGGTGCTTCGGCATCGCTTGATGCGCGGTCGGGACGCGTGGTTCCGCCAGTCACGATGGCGCGGATGCGGGTCGTGGGGCGGGTCAGTCCGGCCTATACCTATTCCTCGGGGCAGGGCGTGGACAACTGGACGGTGGCCTCCGGCATTCTGGGACGCGGCGGCAACCGCTGGCTGCCCGTCCGTCATCCCGACGACTATACGGCGCAGGTGTTCCGCTGGCTGGCCGCAAGGCATGGCGTTGCCCTGTCGCAGCCCGTTGTCACGCGCAGCACACCGTCGGGCACAGTTCTGGTGCAACGTGCCAGCGTGCCGCTGACGGAAATCATGCGCGACATGCTGAAGTTTTCCAACAACATGACGGCGGAGGTGGTCGGCCTGACCGCCTCGCGTCAGGGATCGCTGACCGCTTCCGGTGCCGCAATGGGGCAGTGGGCTGCCGCGAAATACGGCGCGCAGATGGATCTGCGCGACCATTCCGGCCTGTCGGGGCGGTCGCGGATCGCACCGTCGCAGATGGTGCAGGCCCTGGCGCGGGCACAGTCCGATCCAGCGGGACAATACCTGCGCGGGTTGATGAAGGACGAAGGGCTGTTCGATGCCAACGGGCGCGAAGCCCTGTCCGACACCATCCGGATCAAGGCCAAGACGGGCACGCTGAACTTCGCCTCCTGCCTTGCCGGTTATGTCGGGGCAGGCGGGCAGGAACGGGTGTTCGCCACCTTCTGCGCCGATCTGGGCCGCCGAGACGCGCTCGCCTCGGACGAGGAGGCGCGTCCGGTGGGCGGGGCCGCATGGACGCGCAACGCCCGCATCCTGCAAAGCAACCTGATCCGGAACTGGGTCGCCTAGATCCGCATATGCCGTGCCCGCGCTGCCCGTTCGATCGCGGCGGCGTGGAGCCGGTCGATCCGCAGCTCCTCGCGGATCTCCTCCAGCAGGCGCAGTTCGGTCTGGTACAGGCGACCATCGGCCGCGGCCACGTCACAGGCCAGGGCATAGGCCGTCTCGAACAGGCGTTCGTCCAGCGCGACGCGGACCAGCGCGAACAGGGCATCCAGCCCGTCCTCCTCGTTGAACAGGTCGAACACGACGCGGGCCACGTTTCCAAGGCGGTCGATATCGTATTCCGCGAACACCGGCAGGTGGTTCAGCATCTGCTGGATGGCCACCAGCTCCGACGTCTCCACCGCGCCATGCGAGGCGGAGACGGCGATCATCAGCGCCACGAGCGAATCCTGCTGCGAAAGGGAGGGTATGGTGTCGTCCATGGTCGTGTCCTTCTTTTGCCCCAGATTATTGACGCGAGAGGGGCGCGGCAATAGACCACGCGCAGCGGCGAGGTGCCGCGCAACAAGGAAGATATGCCCATGACGGCCCTGCAGGACGCCGCGATGAATTCCAAAGCCTGGCCCTTCGAGGAGGCTCGCCGGATTCTCAAACGCGTTGGCGGCAAGGTGCCCGAAAAGGGATACGTCCTGTTCGAGACGGGATACGGCCCGTCGGGCCTGCCCCATATCGGCACCTTTGGCGAGGTGGCGCGCACCACGATGATCCGTCGCGCGTTCGAGGCGATCTGCGACATCCCCACCCGTCTGATCTGTTTTTCGGACGACATGGACGGCATGCGCAAGATCCCCGAAAACGTGCCGCAGCAGGAGATGTTGCAAGAGAACATCCAGCGCCCGTTGACATCCGTGCCCGATCCGTTCGGGGAATATGACAGCTTTGGCGGTTACAACAACGCGATGCTGCGCCGGTTTCTGGACACCTTCGGGTTCGAATACGAATTCTACTCGGCCACCGAATTCTACAAGACCGGCCAGTTCGACGATGTGCTTTTGCGGGCCGTGGAGCGCTATGACGATGTGATGAAGGTGATGCTGGCGTCCTTGCGCGAAGAACGCAGCGCGACCTATTCCATCTTCCTGCCGATCAGTCCCACCACGGGCCGCGTGCTGTATGTCCCGATCCGCGACGTGAATGCCAAGGACGGCACCATCACCTTCGACGACGAGGACGGGACGGAAACCACGCTGCCCGTCACTGGCGGTAACGTGAAGTTGCAGTGGAAGCCCGATTTCGGTGCCCGTTGGGCCGCGCTGGACGTGGATTTCGAGATGTATGGCAAGGACCATTCGACCAACACGCCGATCTATGACAAGATCTGCGAGATCCTGGGCGGCACGAAGCCGGAGCATTTCACCTACGAACTGTTCCTCGATCAGAACGGCGAAAAGATTTCCAAGTCCAAGGGCAACGGGCTGACCATCGACGAATGGCTGACCTATGCCTCCACCGAATCGCTGTCCTATTTCATGTATCTGAAGCCCAAGACGGCCAAGCGGATGCATTTCGATGTGATCCCGAAGGCGGTCGACGAATACCACCAGCAACTGCGCGCCTATGCGACGCAGGACGTGGCCAAGCAGATCGACAACCCCGTCTGGCACATTCACAACGGCAACCCGCCGGAATCGAAGATGGTGGTGCCGTTCGCGATGCTGCTGAACCTCGCCTCCGTGTCGGCGGCCAAGGACAAGGCAGGTCTGTGGGGCTTCATCCAGCGTTACGCGCCGGACGCCTCGCCCGAAGGAAACCCCGATCTGGATCAGGCGGCGGAATTTGCCGTCCGGTATTTCCGCGACTTCGTGGCCCCGACGCGCCAGTTCCGCCTGCCGACCGACCTCGAACGCGCCGCGATGGAGGATCTGCTGGCCCGGCTGCGCGTCTGGGATGGCGGTCTGGACGGCGAGGCACTGCAGACCATGGTCTTCGCCGTCGGCAAGGATCACGGGTTCGAGCCGCTGCGCGACTGGTTCAAGGCGCTGTACGAGGTCCTGCTCGGTGCCTCCGAAGGGCCGCGTTTCGGCGGGTTCATCGCATTGTATGGTGTGGACGAAACGATCGCCCTGATCGAATCCGCCCTGCGCGGCGATCTGGCCTGATGTTGCGGCCCCCCGCACGGTGGTGTCGGGGGGCGTTAAGCGCCCGTTGGTAATTCTGCCCGCAACCCGAAGCGAGGCGAGGATTCCATGAACAAGGCGATTACCGAGGGTTTGGCGCTGATGCCGCCACCCTTTTCCCAAGGGCTGAACCTGTGGTCGCGTGAAGACGGCGAGACCGGGCAGGGCAGCTATGCCGGCCAGTCCAACGCGGCCTACGTTTCCAGCGATCAGGATTTCGCGGGCTGCATGGAGCTGATGAAGCTCAGCAACATTCAGAAACTGCGCTGCTTTCAGCGCATTCCGTTCCAGCCCGGCCTTTACCTGCGGGTGACGGCACGTGTGAAGGCGCTGTCCGGCTCGCTCCCTTCGGTGCGCATCGCGGCATGGGCAGGTAATGCCAAGGGTGCGATGATCGACGTGCCGTCTTCGGCACCGGCGAAGGCGCTACGTTCCTATGGCGAGGTGGTGGAGGTCAGCGCCATCATCGGGTCGGGCAACCGTGGGGGCGTGGACATGGTGTGGGGCACGGCCCCCGTCTATGCCCATGTCGGCCTTGACCTGACAGGGGCCAATGGCGGCATCGTGCGGATCGACGACATCGTGGTGGAAGACGTGACCGATACCTTCCTGCGCGACATGCTGGGGATGGTTGATGTCCGCGATTACGGCGCGGTGGGCGACGGCAAGACCAACGATGCCGCAGCCTTTGCTGCCGCGGATGCAGCGGCGGGCGACAACCGCCTGCTGGTTTCGGCGGGGACATACCGCATCGGGTCGAACCTGACGCTGAACAGCCGCGTGCGGTTCGAAGGCACCATCGTTATGGCCGACAACGTGCGGCTCTCCTGCACGCGCAACTTCGATCTGGACACCTATACGGCAGCCTTTGGCGATGAATATACCGGCTTTCGCAAGGCATTGCAGGCGCTGTTCTATTTCACCGGCCATGTGGTGCTGGACCTGTCGGGCCGCCGCATCGACGTGCCGGAGCCTGTGGATGTGGCGGCCATCGCCGGAACCGACACGTTCGAACAGCGCCGCGTGCTGACCAATGGCCAGCTGAACGTGATGGACGGCGCGGCATGGTCCACAAGACGGGTCCAGTCTGTCGCCACCTATACCCCGTCCAACCCGCTGCGCCTGACGAATGTGGCCAATATCGCCAACATCGAGGTCGGATCGCGGGTCAGCGGGGCCGGCATCCCGCGCGAGATCTACGTCCGGTCCGTCAATGTGGGTGCAGGCACGGTGGAGCTGAACCTGCCTGCGGGATCGACCGCCGGAACGCGCACCCTCACGTTCGAGCGGTATCGCTACGTCCTCGACTTTTCGGCCTTCCAGAAGATGTCAAAGTTCGAGGTGACGAATGTCGAGTTCCAATGCAACGGCAAGGCCAGCGCCATCATGCTGCCGCCCTCCGGCAGCATCTTCTGCCTGACCGACAGCGTCATCACCAAGCCGCTGGACCGTGGCATCACCTCCATCGGGGAGGGGTGCCAGAGCATGATGATCGACCAGTGCCAGTTCATTTCCAACGAACAGGCGATCCGGGCACAGGACCGGACCTCCATCGCGCTGAACGCCAATACCAACGACGTGAAGCTGCGCAACAACCATGTCGTCCGCTTCGCCCATTTCGCCGTGATGAAGGGCACGGGCCATATGTTCATCGGCAACCACTTCTTCCATGGCGACAGCGAAACCGCAGGCGTGCGGCGTGCAGGCGTGGTTCTTACCGAAATGAACGTGAAGACGCTGTTCACGGGCAACTACATCGACAACAACTTCATCGAGATGACGAACGAGCATGACCCGACCCCCAACTACCAAAGCGAGTATTCGTTTGGTGGACTGACCATCACGGGCAACATCTTCACGGTGAACGGCGTCGGCAGCGCCTTCCGGTGGCTGGTCTTCACCCCCCACGGTTCGGGCCATTTCATCAACGGCCTCAGCGTGACGGGTAATGCGTTCCGTACGGTCAACGCCACGGTCGACAGGGTGGATGCGGTGGATGCGACGCATGCGGACCTCAACAGCGGCATGTTCCGCAACATCGTTTTCGAGGCCAACACCTTCAATGGCATCTCCCAGCCGACCGCCACGCCGGTGATGGTGGAACATGTGCAGAACACCCCGGCCGCCACCTGGACGGTGAACGCGGGGGCCTACATGCCGTTCGGCGGCAATGCCCGCAACGTCTCCTCGATCGTGTGCGAAAGGCCCGGTGACGACGGCTGCAGGTGCGGCCCAGGCCCCCGCCCCTTGGGTGGAGGTGGAGCAGGGGCCGAACAGGAACCTCGTCAACCTGCGATGGCTGCAGGCGGTGAAAGGCAAGGCGCAGGTCACGATCCGTTGCGACAACCCGACCTGAGGGCAGATACCGAAAGCCGCAGCGGTCTGATCCCTGCGCGTGATTGCAGACATGGCGATCACGCGCAGCCATCGGCGGAGGTTACGATGCTGCACAGACCGCTGATGACTGGCACGAAAGCCATGCAATAATCGCAGGACAGACGAGCGGATGACTTGCGGGCCAAAGGAAATCATGTCTGGGAAACCGGATTCACTGCGCAAAGTCGAAGCATGGTGCGTCCACGCTGCGGACGCGCTCTGAATGGCTGTCGAAGGAAATGCTGGCGCATAAAGGAATACCTGCGCCAGCACGGCTTCTGGAAGTGACCCTATATGGTCCGCAATCCGCTGATGAAAATGCAGATCGCGGGCATGACGTCAGGACCGACAACATTGCCGGCATTTCAATCAACCGGACGAACATGACATGACGTGAGCATTCAAGGGTATTTGCGATGTGGACCTGTTGCTTTGCTGCTCGGGTGGAAGCATTGCGTTGTCATCCCGGCGCATAAGCGACCTGCACCACACCTCCTGTTCAAAGCAACCATCGCCGACGGCTGTGGCCGACGGGATAATCCCGCTTGTTCCCTGCGCTCTTTCAGGGGGCCTGGGCCGTATCCACGCATACTTCGACCGACAATCCCGGCACCAGACTTGCGGCTGCAGGTTGATCCAGATCAAGCGATATCCTCACCGGCAGGCGCTGGGTGATTTTCGTGAAATTCCCTGTGGCGTTATCGGTGCGCAGAATGCTGAATTCATTGCCTGTCGCGGGTGCGAAGCTTTCGATGCGGCCCGTCAGGGATCGTCCGTCAAGCGCATCGACCCGGATCGTCACCTTCTGGCCAGCCTGCATGCCGTGAAGCTGCGTTTCCTTGAAGTTGGCGATGACCCATGCCCGGTTCGGGACCAGACCCATCATCTGCGTGCCCACGCCCACATACTGCCCCACGCGCGTTCCGATTTCCCCCACGCGCCCGTCTTCGGGGGCGAGAATGCGCGTGTTCTCCAGATCGATCTGCGCAAGCTGGACGGCCGCCCGTGCCGCGGCGATGCCGGCTTCCGCGCTGGTTCTGGATGTTTCGGCGGCCAGCACGTCCTGCCGCGCGATTTCCACCTGCGCTTCGGCTATGTCCACATTGGCGGCGGACTGGTCCAGTGCCGCCCGCGCGCTGTCCAGATCCGACTGCGATGTGACGCCGCGCTGTTGCAACGTCTTCAAGCGATCGAATTCCCGGTTGGCCACGTCACGGTTGACGCGCGCCGCGTTCAGCGATGCCTCGCCGGATGATACCTGTGCCTCGGCCGAGGCGCGCTGCTGTGCTGCAGATCCGAGAGCCGCCTGCTGCTGCGCCAGATTGGCCTCGGCCTGCGCGACCTTCTGCACGTAGATCCGGTCGTCGATCCGTGCCAGCAGGTCGCCTGCCTTCACCTGCTGGAAGTCGGTGACGGCCACCTCCATGACGTGACCCGACACCTGCGGTGCGATGAAGGTGATCTTGCTGCGGACATAGGCATTGTCCGTCCGCTCCACCATGCTGGTGAAGGGGGGCAGCTGCCAGGCATAAAGCACAAGCAGCACGCCAAGGATGCCGATCAGGGCGGCAAGGATGGAACCGGCATGTTTGGCGATGTTTTTCACAGGATCATCCGTTGGCAGGTGCGCCGACTGTCCGGCGCTTGCGATGTTCGATCAGGGCCCAGTGCCCCAACAGTATGGCCAATGCGGCCGCAGCCACGCATGCAATCACGAGAAACACGTCGTTATAGGCGAGAACCGTTGCCTCGCGCTGCACGACCTGTGCCAGCGTCGCGGCGCCTTGTGACTGGCGCATTGAAGGATCGGAAAGGGTGCCTGCATAGGTCCCGGCATAGGTCTGCACTCTTTGTATGACCAGGGGATCGCTCTGCCCTAGCTCCGCCGCGAGGCTGTTGACGTGTGCGTTCTGGCGAAACTGGATGAACGTCTGGAAGATCGCGGAGCCGAGGGAACCACCGAGCTTTTGCGTCAGCAGGAAGATGATGATGAAACTGAGGATGTATTGCGGCCCCTTCTTCAGGGCCGCCATCAAGCCTGCGGCCAGCGCGGCTGGAAGGAACAGCGCGCTGGCGAAGGCGATCAGCCCTTGGCTGACCATCATCTGCTGCGGTCGCGTCAGGCTGGTGGAATTCGCATCCATGGCAGCCCCGATGATGATGAGCACGAGAGCGACGGTATGAATCGCATGTTCCCGTCCCGGTTTCAGGACCGCCGCACTGGCAAGGCCACCCAGAACCGACACACCCGCGATCATCAGGAAGATGCCCTGCATCTGCGCGTTCTGCAGCCCGAGCGTCTGGAACAGGCCGGGGGCACCCGAGGTCTGTTCCGCCAGAACGATGCGGAAGATCAGCAGCGCGCCCGCGAACTGAAGGATAGCCGGCGACGTGATCCAGCGGACATCGATCAGAGGCCTTTCGCGGTTCAGTTCGATCAGGGCCGCCGCCACCAACGTGCCCACCCCCGTCGCCACCATCAGTCCGAGCCAGCCGCTGTCGAACCACCAATAGGACCGCCCCAGCGTCATCGCCACGGAAAGGGCGGCGATCCCGACGAAGATCAGCGGAAAGCTGATGAAATCAAGCCGCTCGATCACCTTCTCGCGCGGGACGGGCGTCAGCGCCAGAAGGTGGACAAGGCAGAAGCAGATCATGGCAAGCGCGAGTTCCAGCACCGTCAGCTGGAACCACCCCCCCAGATCCAGAAGGTGCGGGGACAGCACCCGCGCCAGCGGCGTACCAAGCGAAATGCCGGTCAGCACCAGGGACAGGCCCACCCCCATCTTGTGCTGCGGCGCAAACGGCTCCAGCATGTAGAGGAAAGCCAGCGTGGCGATGGGTGCTGCGGCCATGCCGCTGATGAAGCGCACGATCAGAACCGTTTCCAGATCGTCGGCCACGAGATTGAGCAGTGCCGCCAGAACGAAGCAGGCCAGCGCGACCTGACCGAACAGGCGAAGGCCGATCTGGGTGCGGATCTTGACCAGCCCCAATGTCAGGGCCGCCGGCGCCAGATAAGCTGCGACAAGCCACAGCGCCTCCTGCTGGGTGGCCGCGAACTCCCCCTGCACCTGCGTGATGTTGGAGGAAAAGAAGCTCATCCCAAGCCCCTGCGTGATCCCGAGCAGAAGCGAGGCCCCGATATAGGCCGCGGCTTTCGGGACCGGCATGACCAGCATGCCCTGCGGTGCCGATACGTCAGCCATCCTGCCCCCCGTCGCACAGGTTGACCGTAATGCGCATCAGGAGTGCGTGGACGGCCAGATCATGCTGCGACACATCCGGCAGCTTTGCCGCGTGATCCTGTGGGGGAGGGGTCGGGAGCAAACGGCGTGTCCGGCGCAGAATGCCCGCGGCATTCCGCCCCAACGGTCCGGCCTGTTTCTGACCGCCCAGAATGTCGACCATCAAGCGATGGAATACATGAGGCCTTCGTGCCAGCTGCGTCCGGGTCTGCCCGTACCCGTGTTTCGGGCGGGCAATCAGGCGCGACCGCGTCAACCTTGGTGTCTGCGCATGTGCATCGACCCGCATGTGCATCATGCGCCTCACGTCCACGACGCGATCGGTGGGGTCTTCGGCGTTCCTGCTCATGCGCGACACTCAGAATGTTAGGTTCCTAACTGTTATGTCGCCGCATGCCTGTCAAGGGAGGTGAAGCGAATGCAGGTGCGGAATTGACTGATGCGAGCCAAACGCCGGTCCCGGTAGGACGGCCTGCGTCCAAGGGCAGATACCCATGTCTGCTCCAGCAGCTTTCCAGGTCGGTAAGTGACGACGTCACTCGGCCCCGAACCGCAGCTGAACTTCGACATGACGAAGGGGCCAGTCCACCGTTCGGCAATGGGAAGGTCCCGCTCGCCATGACATGTCCCATCAACTACCAGCCGGGAACTTTCTCCTTTTTCTGGCTGTCAAAGAAAGGGAAAGCGTGCGCAGGATGTGCCTGACGGCCGATTCTAAGAATCGAAAAAGTATATCGATTCAACGGGTTAAAATCTCTCTGATTGGCCGCGAAAAGCAATAGCCTGCGCAGGAGAGGAATAACGTGCGCAGGTGTAATGCGTTGTGATTAAACGGTTATCATGGGGCACTGAACTGATAGATACTCTCTGATTCCGCGGTTCGATGTAGTCGCGGCTGTTAGCGCGTTCTTCCGGGGGATAGGCGAGGTGACCACCCTCTCACTGCCAAGGCTCGAGCCGCGAGAAACCGCGATGCTGCGCTGAGCCATCACATCGGTCGCCAGCCGCTGCTTGCCCTCGGTCTGGCCCTGAACCTGCGTGCGCTCAGGCCACAACACTGGAAGGAGGCGGCTGCCCAGCAGGGCCTGCACCGCCGGAGTGAGCGTCACCATCTCGATCACCGTCACCGTCACTATGATCGGGTCATTGACTGAAATTGCCTTTTCGAGCCGCCGACGTTTATCTGTCGTCGGTGGACGGGCTTTAGGCCGTGTTGACAAAAGGGATTCCGCTGATCGGCAGTCTGTGATTCAAGCTCTTCTCCACGTGGGAGACGAAGTTGGTGCGCAAGCTGATATCTGATGATGAGTGGGGCTTCTTCGAACAGTTC